>WUUC01047513.1_pt1 | contig 30940 bp, 26 predicted proteins | sample 6278441 | NCBI WGS metagenome assembly WUUC01 (sample SAMN13675441, study PRJNA597444) | soil metagenome | isolation source: soil | place: USA: Washington | collected 2017-10 | reverse complement strand
CGACGTTGAGAACTTGGGCGAGTCCGTTGCTGAAGTGATCGCGATTGATCTTAAATTTCATGGATGGCTGGAGGGGGTCACTGGCTCAGCGGCGTAGAGAAATTAACAAAGTCTAAATAATACCTAGTTCAATAAGGAATGTTATCAGTATCAGTATGCGGTGTGAAAAAGACCGATAACCATGCGGTTTTCACTGTGAGAAATCGAGACGCAGGAGCTGTGAGCAAACGAGAGATCGGGTCGAGCAAGCGGGCAGTTGTTCGCATCGGAAAAGTTGTTGGCGGGTTGTCGTGACGTTGCTCACACCTTGGGCCCAAACGGCGGATGCGTGATCGCGTGACCGGCTGCACGCCGGCGCCAATGACGGATGAGGCCAAAGAAGATGTAGCCGAGACAAATCAGGAGAAAGCCGATTTCTTTGTAGAAGACCAGCAGGCTGGCGAGCGCGAGGAAGCCGACAAACGGTTTGATGCGCGTTTGGGTCTGCATGCCCAGATTTTTCCCGCTGGGGTAGCGGATGGTGCTCATCATCAGAAGCGCTATCATCATCATCAGCGGAGGCAGCGCGAGGGCCCAGCGATCGAGGGACTTATCCCCCTGCACGAGTTCGATCAAGAAAAGGACCGTCGCGGCCACCGTGCTAGCCGCCGCGGGGACGGGCAGACCGATGAAGTCCTTGCTCGATTCTTTGGCGGAGCGATGGAGCAGCGGGTTGGTGATAACGTTAAACCGGGCGAGCCGCATCGCCGCGCACAGGAGATAGATGAACCCCACGCACCAGCCGATGTTGCGAAACCACTCGTAGCCGGTGGTTGGAGACAGGATGAAGAAGAACATCATCAACGCCGGCGCGATGCCAAATGAGATGACATCCGCCAGCGAATCGAACTCGGCTCCGAAGAGCGATTCCCGGCCGCCCATGCGCGCGAGTCGTCCATCGAGTGCGTCAAAAGCAGCGGCTCCGAAAATAAAATAAACCGCCAAGCGGTAGTGATCCGTGTTGGAGTCTCCGAGATAAACGCCCGCAGTCGATGTTTCCGCGAGTCGCGCCTGAATGCAGTGGATGACAGACATGAAACCGCAAAACAGATTCCCCGCCGTCATAAGATTAGGCAGGAAATAGATGCGACTAGCGTTTCTGACGTGGTAAGGATCCTCCTGCGGGTCGAGGGCGGCCATGGAGCGGGTTATTTCGTGAGCGTTTCGAGGTATTTCCAGAACTTCGAGTGCTGTTCCACCAGCTGATCTTCCGAGACTGGGAGTTTGTTGCGCAGCAGAAAGTCCTCTAGCGAGTTCTTGTGCAAAATATAGAGGGTATGAAGCGTTTCGCCGCGAACTTCGAAATAGAAGCGGAAGTCACCTGCGCGCAAACGGTAGAGCATGTGCCCTCCCCGGGCGAAACGCCCGAGCGGCTCGCGGGGATTGGCCAGGTCAGTCGCGCGCAGCCCGCTAATCGGCGAAATGACGTCGAGCTGCACGAATTTATCGAGCTTGTTTAGCTCGCGCATGGCTTGTTCTGAAAAGGTGACTTGGTACATGCGGTCGGCCTTCACGGCTGTAACTTCCAACAGTGCGCTAACGTCTGACAAAACTCAGACATCCATCACGAAACGCACACTAACACAGCCATGAAAGCCTCGTCTCTAGCCCCGGCCCTCCTCGCAGCAACGCTATTTCTCGTTTCTCGTCTCCCCGCCGAAGACACCGCCCCGGACCCAATGAAGGCGACTGCCGAAGACTCAGTCGAAAATTCCCGCATGCAGAGCGAGATCATGAAACGGTTCGACAAAAACAAAGACGGGAAACTGGACGAAGAGGAGAAAGCCGCCGCCAAGGAGTATAACCGCGAAGGAGCCGCCGGGCGTCAGGGCAAAGCACGCGAGAAACTCGGCAAACGCGCGCTCGAGAAATTCGACAAGAATGCAGATGGAAAGCTCGATGACGCCGAACGCGCCGAAGCGGCCAAAGCCATCGAGAGCGATCCACGCGTTGTGCGCCGCTTCGACAAGGATGGCGACGGCAAGCTCAACGAAGCGGAGAAGACAGCCGCTCGCGAAGCACTCGCCAAGGTGCGCGAAAAACGAGCCGGCAAAGATGAGTGAGTATCTTGCACGTAGCCGCGTCCGTTAAGACGCGGTCGGATTTTGCGGACTCCGGCGGCTAAGTAAAACGGGTACGTTTCAGCACAACGGCCCCTTGCCAACGTCGGCGCACAAATCCATGCAGACAGGGATGCGTGTCTCGCCGGTCCACCGGCTCCCGATTTCACTGTGCCTGCTCACGCTGAGCGCGCTGCTTTGCGGCCAGCCTGCCGAGCCGGCGCGTCCCGTAGTCGAGATCGAGATACCATTGCAACCGGCAGCTTACGGGACCGCCTTTTTCGACGAAACCGCGCGCGCCTTCGAAAAACTGCGTCCCGGCGTCCGCGTGAAAATCGCCGGCGACATCCGCAACGACGACAAAGTCCAGATCCGCGCGATGGGCGGCGATTTTCCCGACGCCACCGACGCGCGCCTGATCTATGACACGTTAATCGCCGCCGGGAAAATCCGCGATCTCGCGCCTTATCTCGACGGCCCGAATTGGGAAGGCGACGGCTCCTGGCGCGATGCGTTTTTGCCCGGTGTGCTCGATCGCTGGCGGAGAGGCGATAGCGTTTACGCGCTGCCGTATACGCACGCTGTGTGGGTGGTTTTCTACAACCAGGCGCTTTTTACGGAACACGGATGGAGTCCTCCGAAAACGTGGGATGAGTTCTTCGCGCTCGGCGAAAAAATCCACGCGACCGGCCTCGCCCCGTTGACGCTGCCTGGAGTGTACATGCGTTACGGCGACGCGTTTTTGCAGGCCGCTCATTTTAGCGCCGCAGGACCGGACGGCTATCGAAACTACCAACAACTTCAGGCAGGTGCGTACACGGATGAACGTTTCGTACGCGCGGCGGAGGTTCTCCAGCACATCAGTCAGACGATGCTGCTCAATGGTTGGGAAGGCATGACGCACACGGCGGCGCAGCAGGCATTTCTCGATGGAAAATCCGCGATGACCATCAGCGCCACGTGGCTTGTGAGTGAAATGCGTGGGAAATTTCCCGACGGGTTTCGTCTCGGCGCGTTCAACCTCCCGGTTTTTGCAGATGGCGTGGGCCCGGCCGGAGCGGTGCAGGCGCGCAGCGCGTATTTCTTCCTGTTCGCAACAAACGACGCACAGCGGGAACGCGCGACAGTGGATTTTTTCCGCTTCCTCACGTCGCGGGAACGCGCGCGAACCTTCGCCAAAACGTACGACGCTCCAGTCGCACTTCGCGCGGTGCGCCAGGAGGATTACGAGTCGCCCGCGTTGCGCCAGATCGCGGAATTCGTCGAGCGAGCGCCGGCGGTATACGACGCAGCGCTGCCACCGACGGCGGCATTTTCGGCGTTCGTCTCGCAGGGGCTGAACGACGCGCGTTATCAGCTGATGACCGGTCGCATCACGCCGGAGGAGTTTGGCGAGCGGCTCGAACGGACCGCGAAAGGCGAACGTGCGCGCTCTCTCGAACCAGAGCGCATCGAGGTGAAACATGCGGGCAAAACGCTCGTATTGGGCGGCGTGTTGATCACGGCGATTCTTTGGTTGGCGGCAAAAGCGCGCCGCGGATCGACGCGTCGAACAGGCGGCGAAACAACGAAGCGGGAGATGCGTGTCGGAAGACTGCGAGCGCCGCTGGCCGTGGGTTTTGTCGGGCCGGCGCTGCTGCTTTTCGGGGCGTTGGTCATCCTCCCGGGCGCGGCCTCGATCATGTGGGCGTTCACACGCTGGGACGGTTTCACCGAGCAGCATTGGGCGGGGCTTTTTAATTTCAAATGGCTGCTGCTTGAGAGCGACACGTTCTGGTTCGCGCTCAAAAACAACCTCTACCTCATGATCGTGCCGACGCTAGCGGTTGTGCCGATGGCATTGTTCTTCGCGGCGATGATTCATCGCGGAGTCTGGGGCGCGGGATTTTTTCGCGCGGTCTTCCTTTTCCCCAATCTGCTCGGTGGCATCGCTGCGACGTTGCTTTGGATGAATGCCTACGATCCTCACGGCGGCTTGATCAACATGGCACTGGCGAAGCTAGGCATGTGGACGGGGAGCGCCTGGCTGCAGTCGTTTGCCGGATACGCGTGGCTTTCCCAGGCCAATCTCTACGGCGCGTTGATTCCGATCTATCTGTGGATGGCGTGTGGGTTTAATCTGGTGCTTTATCTGGCCGCGATGCAGGGCATCGGCCACGAGTTATACGAGGCGGCGGAGCTCGACGGTGCGTCGGAATGGCGGCAGTTTTTTTCTATCACCCTACCGCAAATTCGCGGGGTGCTGGCGATCTCGGCGGTGTTCATCGTCATCGCGGGTTTGAACACCTTTGAGATGATTTGGCTGCTCACATCGCAGGACCCGACGAGCAGCTCGCATGTGCTCAGCACGCTGATGGTTTCGACGATGTTCAAAGAGTTCCAAGTGGGCCGGGCCACGGCGATCGCGGTGGCGATGTTTGTCCTCGTGCTGGTGGGCTCGGCGGTGCTTCTGCGCACCCTGCGCGAACCGGAGGAAGTATGATATGAGCGAAGATTCGCCCCGTCTCTCACGGCCGCGGGGCTTTTCGTTGTCGCGGTCGCTGGTCTTCGCGGTGTTGTGCGGTTACCTCCTCTGGGTGGTGTATCCGGTTTTCTGGGTGGCGTATACTTCGCTCAAGCCGGACGCGGAAATTTTCCGCGATGCTTTCTCGCTGCCGGCCCTCGACCGCTTGGCGTGGGAAAATTATGCGCGGGCGTGGCGGGAGGCGCGTTTCGCCGACTATTTTTTCAACAGCGTCTTGGTGACCACGGTGTCGGTCGCGGCGATTGTGCTGCTTGGGGCGATGACGGCTTACGCACTCAGCCGATTTTATCATCCGCTCGGGAAGATGGCCTACGGGTTGTTCTTGGCTGGGCTGATGATCCCTGTGCAGCTCAGCATCGTGCCGTTGTTCTTCGAGCTGCGCGCTTTGGGCCTCCTTGATACGCGGCTCGGTTTGATTTTAGTCTATACGGCCAACGGACTTCCTTTCGCGATCTTCATTCTTGCCGGGTTTTTCCGCGCGTTACCGACCTCGCTTTATGAAGCTGCTGTCGTCGATGGTTGCAGTGAAGCGGCGGCATTCTGGCGGGTGATGCTGCCACTCGCGCGGCCAGGATTGGTGACGGTGGCGATCTTTCAATTCATCGGAATTTGGAAGGAGTATTTCTTCGCGTTTATGTTTACCTCGGGTGGAGGCGAAGGGGCCGCGCGCACGCTTCCGCTCGGGCTCGCGAATCTCTCGCTGACAGCGCAGTACCGAAGCGAATACGGCTCGCTCTTTGCCGGGGTGCTCGTGGTCACGCTCCCCATATTGATCCTGTATTTGCTGATGCAAAAACAGCTCGTGAAAGGGATCACGGCGGGAGCATTAAAAGGATGATTTAAACGCGGCCGAAACGGACTCCGGCCGATTTGGCCGCGTTGCACTGCATACTGCCCGCCACGGATTTCGGGCGTGGAAAATGCAGAGCAAGCGCGGGCGTGGCTTGCGTGCGCGACCGGGCTAATTCCACAGTGGCACCCACGTACACCCCATGCGGTCGCCCTTTGCGCTGAAAACCTATCCGGTGATCTGTCCGAACTGATCCCGAAAATGCCTCGATGTTTTTTTCCGGATCCAAAGCAGCTGAAGATATTGTCACTCCGCTCGCGAATGCGGGCTCTCGCACGGTGCGCGGAAGCCTAGCGAGTCGGCGGGCTTTTGCGTCGCAACGCATCTTTCAACGATGAGCATCCTGGAAACAACCGTGCCTACGGTGCGCGTCCTCCTGGTCGATGACGCGTCGGAAGATTGCCTGGTGTTGAGGCGTCTATTTTCCAAGGCGGAAGGCGCTCATTACGAGGTGATCGAAGTTGCCAACGCAGCGCAGGCGAAGGCGGCCATTTCGGCCAAGCATCCGGATTGTGTCTTGCTCGACTATGATCTGCCCGACGGGAACGGGCCCGGGTTGCTCCGCGAAATCCTCGCCCAATACGGAGCGCATGCGTTTGGCGTCGTGATGTTGACGGGGACGGCCGCGACCGCGACCGCGGTGCAGGCGCTGCAAAGTGGCGCTCACGATTTTCTGCTTAAAGGAAGCATCAATGCCGTGCTGCTTGAGCAGGGTGTGCGCAATGCGATCGACAAAGCGGCGCTTCACCGGGAGCTCGAGGAGAAGCGTGCCGAGCTTGGCCGGAAAAACGAGGAACTGGAAAACCACCTCATCCAACGCGCGCGCGAAACGGCTGAGAGGGGACGAGCGGAACTGGCTCTGCGCGATAGCCAGGCATTTTTGGAGAGCGTACTCGGTGCGACGACCGATTGTTTGAAGGTGCTCGATCTCGACGGACGGATTTTGTGGATGAGCGAAAACGGACGGCGCTCGCTGGAGATCGCGGATTTTGCGTCGTTCCAGAATGTCGAATACGCCTCGTTTTGGATGCACGATGGCAAGCAGGAACAAGCGCGGGCGGCGATCGCCGCGGCGCGCGAGGGGAAAATCGGCCGGCTGCAGGGCTGCGTGCCGACCGTCACGGGGAAACTGAAATGGTGGGATGCGTTGCTTTCCCCGATTAATGGCCGGGACGGACGACCGGAGAAAATTCTCGGCGTCTCTCGCGATGTTTCGGATATGCGCTCCGCCGACGAAGCTCTGCGCGAGAGCGAAGCCCAGCTCCGGCTCGCGGCGGCGGCAGGCAAAGTCGGCGTGTGGAATTGGGACATCCTGGCGGATAAGGTCGCGTGGTCCGAATCGTTGTACGCCATTCACGGCATCGAGCCGGGAAATTTCGCGGGCACAGCCGCGGCTTTTTCCGCGCTCATCCATCCGTACGATGCCGAGCGTGTGCGGCAGGCGATCGAAGCATCTCTTGTGGGAGACGCCCGTTACGAGCTGGAGTTTCGGGCGGTGCGTCCGGATGGCGGGATTGTGTGGCTGTTTGCGAATGCGTCGGTGATCCGCAAGAATGGACAGCCGGTGACTATGTTGGGGGCGACGCTCGACATCACTGAGCGCAAACGCGCGGAGCAGCACACCGAGTTTCTCTCGCAACTGGGCCAACGCCTCGGGCTACTTTCAAATCCGTCCGAAATGCTGCGCGTCGCGCAGGAGGCGATCGGGCGATACCTGAACGTCCAGCGTTGTTATTTTTTCGAAGTCGGTGACGCGGGACTGGTCGTAACGATGCCGGAGGATTGGCGGTTGCCCGGGCTCGAAAGTGCGGCGGGCGAATTCAACCTCGAAGACTACGGAACGCCTGAATTTTTAAAACGACTGGCGCAGCCGCATTTTAGCGTGAGCGATGTGACCACCGACCCGCTTACTCGCGGTTGGGCGGAGTCTCATCGGCGACTTGGATCGAGGGCGTTCGCAACGGCGGCCTATTATCACGAGGGGCGCTGGGTGGCCTGCCTGGGCGTCAATTCGGGGGAGGTCCGACAGTGGCGGCAGGATGAACTGAATTTGTTGGAGAACTCGGTCCTCCGGGTCTGGCCGCATTTGGAAAAAGCGCGCGCGGACCGACTGCTGATCGACAGTGCGCAGCAGCTCAAACTGGCGGCGTCATCGGCTCGCTTAGGCCCGTGGAGCTGGGACGCGATCACGGATGTGGTGAGCTTTTCTCCCGAAGCGGGGGAAATTTTTGGGATTCCCACGGGCTCTTTCATGACGTGGACGAGCATGCGGGAAATGCTCCACGAAGAAGATCGCGAGCGCGCGCGCAGGGCGGTCGAACTCGCCGCCACCACGCGGTCGGAATACGCGGTGGAATATCGCGTGATCCGGCCGGATAAGCGAATGGTCTGGGTGGCTGCGGCGGGACGCGCTCAGTATGCCGTAGACGACACCTTGCGCGGGATGGTGGGGATCGTTCAAGACGTGACCCGGCGCAAAGAGGCCGAGCTGGCGACTCGGCAACTGGCCGCCATCGTCGAATTTTCCGGAGACGCGATCGTCTCAAAAAATTTGCACGGTCAGGTGCTGACCTGGAATGAGGGCGCGGAGCAGCTCTTCGGGTACACCGCGCTGGAGATGATCGGTGCTCCCATCACGACATTGCTGCCGCCGGCGCAACAGGACGAAGAGCCGCGTATTTTGGAGCGCATCCGGCGCGGAGAGCGTATCGCGCACTACGAGACGACCCGGCGTCATAAAAGCGGCCGGTTGTTGGATGTGTCGCTCACGGTTTCCCCAATCAAAGATGAGCATGGCGCGATCGTGGGCGCTTCGAAAATCGCGCGGGACATCTCTTCGCGGAAGGCCACCGAACGCGCGCTCACGCGTCGCACGCGGACCTTGGAGATACTCAACCGCGTCGGCGAAGCCCTCGTGGCGGAGCGCGAATTGGAGAAGATCGTGCAGACGGTTACGGATGCGGCGCGCGAAATCAGTGGTGCGCAGTTCGGCGCGTTTTTCTATAACACGCGCAACGAACAGGGTGAGTCTTACCGGCTCTACACATTGTCGGGTATGTCGCGGGAAGCGTTCGCCGGACTTCCGATGCCGCGGAACACCGCGCTTTTCGGACCGGCCTTTCGAGGCGAACGCACGCTCCGCATGGGCGATGCGCTCGCGGATGAGCGCTATGGGAAAAATCCTCCGTTCCGCGGTTTGCCGGAAGGTCATCCGCCAGTCCGCAGTTTTCTTGCCATGCCGGTGAAGTCGGGAACGGGAGAAGTCCTGGGCGGGATGTTTTTCGGCCATGCCGAGGTCGACATCTTCACCGAGGAATCCGAAGCGGTCCTGGAGGCGCTCGCCGCGCAGGCCGCTATCGCGATCGACAACGCGAATCTTTACCGCGCGGTGCAGCGCGAATTGGCGGAGCACAAGCGCGCACGCGAAGAGGTCCGCGCGCGCGAAGAACAGCTGCGCCTCGTCACCAATAACGCGCCCGTGTTTCTCCTTCAGTGCGATCGCGAATACCGCTACCGTTTCGCCAACCAGCCTTACGCCGCGCGCTACGGCCTGACGCCGGAGCAACTCGTTGGGCGCACCGTATTCGAAGTGACCGGACGCGCGGCGTTTGACGCCGCGAAGCATCATGTCGACGCGGCGCTAAGAGGAGAGCGCGTCGAGTTCGAGATGGAGGTTCCTTACGATGCACTGGGGACACGTTGGGTGCACGCAGTGCTTGTCCCGGAGGAAAACGACCAGCGCGAAGTGCTTGGATTTGTCGGTGTGCTCAGCGACACGACTCAACGCAAGAGCGCCGAGCTAGAATTAGAACGCGCCCGGGATGAAGCGCTCGCGGCGTCGCGCGCGAAAGACGATTTCCTCGCCGCTCTTTCGCACGAATTACGCACGCCGCTCAATCCGGTGCTGCTGCTGGCGAGCGACGCGGCGGACAACCCTGCGCTGGCACCGGATATCCGTGAGTCGTTTGAAACGATCCGCCGCCAGGTGAATCTCGAGGCGCGGTTGATCGACGATCTGCTCGACCTCACGCGCATCACGCGGGGAAAACTCTCGCTCGATCGGCGGATCCTCGACGCGCACATATTGCTCAACGAGGCGGTGGCTACGATCCGGCCCGATTTGGAAAGCAAAGGACTCGTCTTCTCTTTGCATCTGGCCGCCGCGCAACACATCGTTTTTGGCGATGCCGTGCGCCTCCAGCAGGTGCTTTGGAACGTGTTGAAAAACGCCGTGAAATTCACCCCGGAAAAAGGGCGAATCACCGTCCGCACGTCGCTCACCCAAAGAACCAAGCGACTGGCGATTTCCGTCGAGGACAGCGGAATCGGGCTGACACAAGCGGAGCTTGCGCGCGTTTTCGAAGCCTTCTCACAAGGCGATCACGCCGCGGCCGCCGGTTCGCACCGTTTCGGCGGCTTAGGTCTTGGCCTCGCCATCTCGCGATCCATCGTGGAAATGCATGGCGGCGAAATCCGCGCGGAAAGCCCAGGCCGGAACCGCGGCGCAACTTTTATTACCGAACTGCCTCTCATGAGTGTACCCACACCGACCGACCAAACCCCCGATAACAAAAATATCGCCACTGCCTCCAGTGACGTGCCGGCCGCTAAACGCGGACGCCTATTAGTGATCGAAGACCACGCGCCGACGCGCAACACGCTGAAAAATCTCCTCGAACGGCGGAACTTCGAAGTGGTTGTCGCGGGCAGTGCCATCGAGGCGCGCGAGCTTGTCCAACAGCATCCGCCCGATCTGGTGATTTCCGATATAGGACTACCCGATCAGGATGGTTGCGTATTGATGGCCGAGCTGCGCGTCGCCAACCCGACGCTCCCCGGTATCGCGCTTAGCGGTTACGGGATGGACGAAGACCTGGCGAGGACGCGCGCGGCAGGGTTCGTCGAACATCTGACCAAGCCGGTCAACGTCGGTGCGCTCGAACGCGCCATCGAAAAGATTTTCTCCAGTAAACTCTGACGCCTCGCTCCATGGCCAACACATCGAAGCGTGCGACGCCGCCACGTTTAGCAAACGCGCCGGCCCGATGCACGGGTGCTCAGGAGAGCTCAAGAAATCGAACGCCGTGCTCCCCCACAAGGAAGTCGATGCTCGGTGGAACGCGTAGAAATCCCCGATAATTTATGAAGATCCAGCAAGTATTCGTGATCGGGATGCGCGAGGAGCTGACGCCGATTTTATCCGAGGCCGCGCGACGCGCGTTTCCCGAGGCGGCCTTTACGCCCTTGGAAAATCTTGCCCAGGCGCAGGCGCGTCCGAAGGACGAACGCGGCGTGATGGTGCTCGTCGATCCGGCGCCATCGGTAGTCGCCGGAGCGAGAACGGCACTGGACTCCAGCGGGCTCTTGCACTGGCCCGCGTTGGTTCTCTCAGCCAAGCAACCGGAAAACGGTGTGGACTGGCTTGAGCCCGAGGAGTGGACGGCGCGGGCGCTGACCCGCGCGCTGCACGATGCGGTTCGGAAGCATGCGCTCGTGCGAGAAAACGCCCGTTTGCGCGGCGATCTGCTGACTGTGTCCCGGCGCGTGAACCACGATCTGCGCTCGTCGCTCAACGGCGTGGTGACAGCGAGTGAAGTGCTGAAAGAAATTTTCGCGTCGGAAAGACCTGAAGACGCGGAGCTGATCCAACCGGTCTCGGATTCCGCCGCAGAAATCGCGCGGCTGATCGACCAAGTGAGTTTTGTGACAAAGGCGACTGCCGCACCGACGAAGCCGCAAACACTCGCGATGGATGAGCTTGTTTGGAAGGGGCTTTCCCGGGTCGAGGCCCGTATTCACGAACGTCAGGCGCACGTGACGCACGCGGAAGCGTGGCCGCACGTTCATGGCGTCGCCTCTTGGATTGAGACTATCTGGACCAATTTAATTCTGAATGCGATCGAGCATGGAGGCCTGAATCCTCGGGTGGAGGTTGGCTGGGACGATATGGACCATGAGCAGCGGTTTTGGGTGGATGACCGCGGGCCGGGCGTAGCGGCGGAAAAGAAGGCGGCGTTGTTTACGCCGTTTCACCGTCTTGCCGAGGCCAGCTCGATTCGCGGTTTCGGCCTCGCAGTCGTGCAGCGACTCACCGAATTGCTCGGTGGCCGCACGGGTTACCAATCCCGCGAAGGCGGAGGCTGCCGGTTCTATTTCACTCTACCGAAATGAAACCGCCGAGCGGCCGTCGGCGGGCTACCGCGATTTTTTTTTAAACTCGAAGGCCGTAGTGAACGTGATTTTACGCGGATCACTCCAACGAATCTTTGATCTGGGCGAAGGACTCGCGCGCCTCTGCAGCGCACAATTGCAAAACCGATGACGAGATGCCGGCCGCGGCCAGTTTCTGCGGAGTCGTCTCCCAGTAGCCCGCTTCGCCCGGCAAAACATAACCGGAATCGGCGGCGATGCCGGCCGCGAGATTAAGCAACGTCGTCATACGCAGATTCCCCTCTCCTTTCACCGTCGCGTGTTGCTCGCGCACGGGCACGAAAACCGATGTCGGGAAATTCCAAGATTCCAAAACGATCGCCGCCGTTTGCGCGTTGCCCGTACCGAAAACCGCCTGTTCCCACTCTAGAACCGAACTTTGCCCTGAGCGGACGAAGTCCTGTCCATAGCCGAGTAATTGACGCCCCAGTTTATCGAGGACCACTTTGCCCACGGAGCGCATCAGCCCCGCGGTGTAGGCGGCGCGCGAATCCACCGCCGCGCGCTTCGCCAGCGATTCGATCGCGAGCGCGGTGAGCAATGTATTGGCCCGCATGACGGAGCCAGTGACTCCATAGCTGGTCAGATCGTGGTCGAAAACTTGCGCGGCCGAAGCGAAACCCGTCAGACGGTAAACTTCGGCAAACCCCACGCGGCCCACCGCGTCTTCGATCGAAGCAATGCCACCAGCGGAGCCGTACGCGGCACTGTTGCTGATGCGAATCACACGCGCGGCCAGCGCCGTGTCTCGCTTGAGCAAACGCGCGATCTCCTCGAGCCCGGAATTTACATCTGTCAGCAGCTGTCCGAGTTGCGCCAGCACGCGCGCCGACGCCGGCAGTTGCTGGGCAATTTTGAGTAATTTTTCGCGCGGCTGGCCTGGGGCGACTGTCATGGTGTTCTCACCATCGGTGCAATCTCGCTAAAGATAAAACTCGGATTACTTTTTTCGGGACTTTAGCGCAGGCTTTACCGCCGTCTAACTCACTTACCGCAGCGCGCCTGCAACTGGCGCTGCGCGAAACTCGCCCCTGATCACTTGTCGGTTTTATCTGCGGACTTTGGTTTCCGTGGACGTGGCCGACTGACGGCGGCGCCAGACGATTTTTTCACGGCGGATTTGGCCGCCTTCGCGTTCAACCACAGCGAGCCATCCGTGGAGTTTTTGTTCAGCCAGAAAATTTCTCCGGCTTGTTCGACGAAGAGCGGCTTCGCTTCGCTATCGGCAGGAACGGCCAGCCCGGCATCGGTCAACGTGGCGAGAAACGCCTCTTCGCTTTTCTCCAGTGTGCGAGCGAGAACCCCCACTTCGCCGGAGACTCCGCTGCCGCGTTTGTTGGGCTTTAGCAGTAGCCTCACCGCGGTGAGGGCCGCGTTACCGCTAGGCGCCTTGGGGGCCGGGACCTCTTCGGGAGGCTCCGCCTGCACTTTGGATTCATCGCGACTGTAACCTTCTTCGGCAGATCGTTTCGAGAGGGCAGGCGCTGGAGCGTTTTCAACGGAAGCGGCGATCGCCGAAGCAGGTTTGTCCCGATCGAGAGGCCCAGTCGATGTGGGGCCGGGAGCGGCTTCGGCCGGGGCAACCGCAGCGGAGTTGTCGCCGCTGCGTTTCTCGCGGCCATTGATCCAGACGCCGCCGCGGCCGTCCTTGTTTATCCAGTACACGGCGCCGTCGATCTCGATGTATACCGGCTTGTCGTTTGGATTTTCAGAAGCGGTGAGGCCGAGCGCGGCAAACGCCGAGGTGAGATCGGCTTCGCTCATGCTGAGCGCGCGGGCGAGGAAACTGATGCTGCCGGAATAACCTGGACCGCGACGATTGCGGCGCATCTGGGGGCGGATCTTTTCGAGGAGCTCCGCTTCGGGAGGAAGCGGACCGGACAGCACCTTAATTTCTGTGGGCAGGGTGTCTTGGTTTTCTTTTTCCGCGTTAGCAGCATTGGTCGCGGCACGTTCGGCTTGCTCGGCTTCACGTTTTTCGCGGGCCACACGGGCGGCTTCGCGAGCGGCATCGGCAGCTGCCTGGCGGGCGAGGCGTTCGGCTTTTTGCTTTTCGAGCTCGGCCTTTTCGGCGGCGCGTTCTGTGCCCAGTTCGATCGCTGCGGGATCTTCGTTCGCCAGCTTCGTCGCTTTCGCGATGCGAAAAGCGGGCCGGGGTTTTTCACGGCTGTTAATGAAGAGTTGGCCGCGATTATTGCGGTTCACCCAGAACAGATCGCCTTCGAATTCGAAATACTCGGGATCTTGCTCTTCGGTCTCGGGAATGGTGAGTCCACACTCTTTGAGCGCGCCCACGACGTCCGACTCTCGCTGTTCCCAGCGGCGGGCGAGTTGGTCGATCGCGGCGGATTGGCCCGGGCCTTTTTGATTTCGACGAAGGAGCGGTTTGATCGCTTCGAAGAACGTCGGGAGCTCGTCCTGCTTATTTTCCCAGTTATCCCAGTCCTCTTCCTCGTCCTGAGCCTGTGGATCTTGGTCGCGGTCGGTGTCGCGGAAGGTGCGCAGCGAAGAGCCGGGCGCATTTTTCGCGGGCTCGGCCTCGGCGGCGACCGCGGCGGGCAGCTCCGGTTTCTCGTCGATCGGAGCGACGCCGGGTTTCGCCGAAGGCGCGGGTTCGTAGGCCGAAGGACGTGGGGGGGAAGCCGCTGCGGCGACTTCCGGCGGCACCCAATCGCGCATCGTCGAACGGCGGGCGAGGCCGTTAAAGGCGAGCGGATTGTTGGGTAGCGTCTGAAAGTGAACGATCTCCCACTCGTCTTTGCCGAGTGTGTTAAGGTGCGTCTCCAACAGGGCCGGCGATGCAAATCCATGCGGGCCACTGGTGATGACTTTATATTCCCAAAGTGCCATAAAGCGAAGTGTTGCGGGTAGACGGCAAGGCATCCCAAATCGCGCTCGGCTTGCCGAGCCTAATCTCTGGCAGCGCCGGGCTTCGGCCTTGCGCCGTACCCAACTCAGCCCACCCATTCAGTTCATTTTCCTCATCTATGACACTGTCACGCCCCCTCCTGATTGCCTGTTTCTCACTCCTGAGCGCTTTCCCCGCCTATGCCGCGACGCCGATCGCGCCTGTGCCCGCCCACGCGAGCAGTCGCGTGGCGACGGTGAAAATTGGAGTCGCACCCGATCATCCGGATTGGACCTATCGACCCGGCGAACATGCGAAATTCACCGTCAGTGTGATGGCCGACGATCAACCGCTCGCGGGCGTGACCATCACCTACAAAGTCGGACCTGAGATGCTGCCGACGCAGGAGAAAACCGCGGTCGTTTCCGCGAATGGCTCTTTCGTGATCGATGGGGGCACCCTGCAACAACCCGGCTTCATCCGCTGCAGCGTCACAGCCGAATTCGGCGGGAAAGAATATCGAGGGCTCGCGACCGCGGGTTTCGCGCCGGAAAAAATCCAACCGACTCAAACGGAGCCGGCAGACTTCGACGCGTTTTGGGAAGCAGGCAAAGCAGAACTCGCGAAGGTGCCTCTTGAGCCGCAGATCACACTCATGCCCGAAGCGTGCACCGCGGCGGTGAACGTCTATCACGTCAGCGTTCGGACTGTCGGCACGGCTGGCGGCGGTCAGTCCCTCGCGCGGGTGTACGGAATTTTGTGCGAACCGAAAGCGCCCGGCAAATACCCGGCGGTGTTACGCGTGCCAGGCGCCGGCGTGCGGCCTTACAGCGGCAGCAAAGATGTCGCCGCTCGTGGCGTTATCACGCTCGACATCGGCATCCATGGCATCCCGGTCAACTTGCCGCCCGAGCTCTACGACCAGCTCCGCACCGGCGGGCTCGAGGGCTACAACCGCTACAATCTCGATAACAAAGATCTCTACTATTATCGCCGCGTTTACCTGAGCTGCGTTCGCGCGAACGATTTTCTCACCTCACGCGAAATGTACGACGGCCAGAACCTCGTCGTCATCGGCGGCAGCCAGGGCGGGCAGCTTACTCTCGTAACCACCGCGCTCGATCCGCGCGTGAAAGGCCTCGCGGCGCAATACCCCGCTTACTGCGATGTCACCGGCTATCTGCACGGCCGCGCCGGCGGCTGGCCGCATATGTTCCGCCCTGACGGGAAGACAGGCGAAAATTTCCACGCCACGCCGGCCAAGATTACGACGACTTCTTACTATGATGCGGTCAACTTCGCCAAGCGGGTGAAAGTCCCCGGCCACTACACGTGGGGTTACAACGATGAAGTATGCCCGCCGACCTCAATCTATGCGGCGTTCAACCAGATCTCGGCGCCAAAGGAGCTCGTGGTCGCTCTCGAAGCGACTCACTCGGCCATTCCCGAGCAGTCCGAATCGGTCCGGGCGTGGCTCGGTCGTTTCCTGAAACTGGCCAAGTAAATAGCCGGCTGGGGTTAGTTACGCTTAACAGGTCCGCCACGTCAGCGCGTGTGCAGCGGCGGCTGCACCTAGCTCCGTTATCCTTGCAGCAGGCGAAGGACGGAGCGTGCAGACTGCGTAGCTTGGGTGAGCATCGCCGTGCCGCTTTGCGTGAGAAGATTATACTTCGCCATGCGCGTGGACTCGGTTGCCACATCGACATCGCGAATCTTGGAAACGGTGGACGTGAGACTCTCCCCTTCGGAAGCGAGACCGCTCGCAACCAGTTCCAAACGGCCGCCGACTGCGCCAAGCGTGGAACGCTCGTCGGCAATCTCACCGAGCGCCGCGTTAAGACTTTGGATGGCGTTCGGGTCGGTCACATTAAGCGTGAATGCACCGGCGCCGTCTTGCTGAAAGATAGAGACCATCGCGCCGTTGCGCAGATTCGTCTCCGGAATGGTGAGACGCTGCGTGGACGCCTGCCCAGTGGCGATAATGATGCCGGAGGGATTAGCGCCAAACAGGGCTTTGCCGTTAAACGTGCCGAGCGGCTTGGTGATATTGTAGGTGCCGCCGATGTCGGCTGTGTTGCCGCCGATCGTGGTGCGGATCTGCGACTGGAGTTGCGCGAATTCCTGCTGGTAGAGGGCGATGTCGCCCGCGTTTTTCATCGGGTCTCCAGCCAGGATCGCCAGCTCCGACATGCGGCCGAGGAGATTGCCCATGCCATTCAAGAAGCCGTCGACGGATTGGACGAAGGAGACGGCGTTCTGGACGTTGGTCGAAGCGGCACTGACGCGAAGATTTTGAGCGGAAAGTTTTTCAGCGAGCGCGACGCCGGCAGGGTCGTCCGACGGACTGACCATGCGGGAACCTGAGCTGAGCCGAGCGACTGAACGGTCGAGCAACGCATTCATGCGGCTGATGCCTCGCGCATCTTGCAGCATCTGGGTGTTGATCGGCGTGGAGCTCATTGCAGGAAAAAATGGAAATCAGCTGGCGGGAGGCGGCGTCGGTGCGACGGGCGCGGGAGGCGGAGTGGCTGGCTTGGGCTGGCGAGCGAGCTTGGGTAGGCCGGCGGGAAGGCCTGAGCCGGATTTGAGTGCAGCGGCCTGATTGGTCGCGGCGATCTCGGTCATGACTTCCTTGCGGAAAATCTGCACCTCGCGCGGAGCGTCGATGCCGATTTTGACGAGGTCGCCGTCGATCCGGGTGATTTTGATCTCAATGTTCCCGCCGATGACGATCGACTCGTTAACTCTGCGTGTGAGGACGAGCATGGCGGTTAGTTTTGAGTTTCGGCGGCTTGGTTGGCGACAAGCGGGTGATGAGCGCTGTACCGAGCGTAATTGGCAAGGATGCACTGACGGGCAAGCCCGGTGCGGCGGTTCACGATGACGGGGCCCGCGAGATTGACGGTGGCACTGGCATTTCCGCCGTGGCGCACGGTGACGATGGTGAGCACGAGCGCGTCGGCCGGGCTCGCGAGCCCGAGTTGCGTGGCGTCTTCATCGAAGAGTTCCAACTCGTAGTCGGCGATGATGCCGCCGGGCTCGATGACGACAAAATCGAGAGTATCGGGTCCGTGGAGGCGCATCCACAAAAAGGGAAATTGATCCGGCACGCTCAGCAACTCGAAGGTCTTGTATTCTTCGAAGCCGACAAGGCCTTCGGGCAGGCGAAGACTGCGCGGCGATGCGGAGTCGAGGTCGGTCGGATAAAGGTCGGGGCTGACTTTCATGGAGAAATGATACGGGGAACGCGCGGCGGGTTACTAGAGTCTTCGACGCAAACCTCAGTTGATGTAATCGAGGAGCGACAGTTGGAGGATTTTCGTGGCGGAGGAAAGCGCCGCTTCGTAAGCGGTGGATGTCTGGCTCAGGCGCACAACGGTGCTCGCAAGATCGGCGTCGGCTTCCTGAGAGACGAGAGTCTCGATATTGTCGGCTCGGTTAGCCTGCTGTTTTTTGTTCACCTCGATACGGAGCTCGATGGCGCCGTGTTCGCTGAGCGCGTTGACGAGCAAGTTTTCGGAGGCCTCGAGCGATGACTGCACACCGGAGACGGTAGCACTGCTGCCGGTGTTAAGCGCGTCGCGCAGCGAAATAAGATTGGTGATAAAATCCCGCATGCCCGTGTTGGTCGCGTTGGCGGTGCCCGGCGCGATGCTGGAGTATTCGGAGAGCTGGACGGTGCCTTGCGAGGCGTTACCCGCGTAGGCGACGGCGAGCAGATTGCCGGCGGCGTCGCGATTGCTGTCGTCGTAGGGCTGTGTCGTGACGGCGGTGCCGGAGAAGAGATAGTCGTTACGAAACTTAGTGTTTCCGATCTGCACAGCCTGCTCGACGAGTTGGTTGACCTCCTTGGCATAGGCCCGGAAGGCATCGGGGCTGGAGGCGCCGGCTCCGAGGGTGACGAGTTCACCGGCGCGGTCGGAGATTTTTTTCATCTCGTTGACGCCGGCGTAAGAGGATTGGGAAACCTCGAGCGCGCGCGTGGCGTTGCTCTGGAACTGGGAGATTTGGCGCCGCTCCGTCTCAAGGCCAAGGATACGGCCGACGGCCGCAGGATCGTCCTCGGGTTGAAAGATGCGCTGGCCGGTGGCGGCTTGAGTCTGAAGTTGGGCCTGGCGCTGGCTGAGCTTGGTGAGCTGGGCGAGCACGGCCTCGGAGGCGGAGTTGGTGGCGATGCGCATGTTGAAGAGGTGTAAGAAAAGTGAGGTGTAAGAAGAGTAAGAGGAATAAGGGCGGCGGCGGAGTTTTCGAAAGGGGTCGGGGTGCGAGGATCGAGGCTTACACCTCTTGCGCTTCTTATTCGCCGGCTTTTTTTTAATAAGCTCAGCCGATGCCCAGGCGGTTCACGATGGTGTCGAGCAGTTCGTCGATGACCTGGATCACACGCGAAGAGGCCTGGAAGGAGCGCTGATATTTCATCAGGTCGGTCATTTCCTCATCGAGCGAAACGCCGCTGACGCCGTCGCGCTGGGTGCGAACGAGGTTTTCGATATTGGTTTGTTCGCTAACGCGTGAGTTGGTCGTGGCAAGCACCTGGCCAAAATTCGCGACAGTGGTGGAGTAATGTTGGCTGAAGGAGCCGTCGATGTCGTCGCCGCCGGAGAGCGAGAAGGAGGTGTTGGCAAGATTCGCGACGGCTTTGGCGACGTCGTTGTCGCCCGCTGCTCCGGTCGGAGTCGTGGCTTTCAAGGTGGCGGCATTGAGCCCGCTAGCGAGCGAGATGGCGCCGGCTGTCACACCGGCGGCGTTGAAAAAGGTGCCGCCCGAAGGCGCGTAGGCGGTGTTGACGGATGAGACGAGTTGGCTGGCGAGCGCGTCGAGATTATCGCGGAGATCTTGCACGCCGGTGTCACGAGCGATGATCGCGCCGTGGATCGAGCCGCCGGACAGGTCGAGCGCGGTCGAGGGGGAGCCGCCAGAAACCGTCGCGCCACTGATACTGAGCGGGCCAGTGACGACGGCGAGGTTGACGAGGACGACGGGGCTGCCGCCGCTATCGCGGGAGAAAATTTGGATCTGGCCGGAGCCAGCGGGGTCGGGCTGGGTTTCGAAGGAAATTTTCTTCGAAAGCTCTTCGAGCTGGGCCTGACGCTGGTCGCGAAGATCGACGGCGGTGCCGGCGGCGTTGATCTCGAAGCGGCCGATTTGCGCGTTGAGCTCGGCGATGGATGAAAGGAGGCGGTTGGCGTCGTCGACGTCGTTGGCGGCTTGATAGGTCAGATCGGATTGAACCTCGGAGAGACGGTTATCGGTGATCTGAATACGGTCGGTGAGGACGCTGGCTTTTTGAATGAGCGTCTGTTTTTCGCCTGGATCGGTGGGCCGAGAAGCGAAGCTCTGGAACGCGTTGAAGAAATCGCTGAGCGACTCGGCGATGCCGCTGCCGGAGCCGGCGGCGCCGGTCGTGTCCGTTTCGCCCGCGCGGTCGATCGACTGGCCGAGGCCGGCCTGGGCTTTTTGATACGCGGCTTGCTGGGTTTCGTAAGAGGATTTCAGCGAGTTTTCACGCACGACTTGGCGGTCGAGCAGGAAGTCGCGCATCTGTTGGATCTGCTTGGCCTCGATGCCGAGCGATTGTGCGCCGAGCGGGGTCTTCACCGTGCCGCGGTCGCCGTAGACGATGCGCTGACGAGCGTAGTGCGGGTTATTGACGTTCGCGAGGTTGCGCCCGGCGGTCTCGACGGCGCGGGATTGCGCGTTGAGGGCTTTGATACCGTTGGAAAGTGCTCCGAAGAGGCCGGACATGGTGGCGGGTGGTGGAGGTTGAAACCAGAGAGAGGGGAAACCGAACTGGCCGGCTCAGCCGGCGGCCTGCCAGGCGGGCGAAGACGCGTGGGCGACGGCTCCGGTCGGCGAATACGTTTTCGTGAAGCTGTCCGGACGCAGGAGGCGCATGACTTCTTCGTGAGCCTCGACGGTGCGGGCGAGCATCACCTGATTTTGGCGAGCGCCGCGACGCACGCGGTGGATGAGGTGGTTGATCTCGTCGATGAGCGCATTGATCAGCGGATGCACTTCGGCGGGGAAGTGGTGGATAAGCTGACGCAGCGTCGAGTCTTCCGACTCAGCGATCGACGTGGCAAAACGGCGGACGGTCTGTTCGCGGTGATCGCGGACATCGTGAGCGCGGCGAACTTGCTCTTCGAGAGAGGTGGCGAGGGCGAGGACGGCGTCGGCATCGCGACGCAGGAGGTTGGCTTGTTGGTCTTCGAAGAGACCGAGCAAAGCTCCGTATTCCTGCAGCTCGTTGCGCAGGCATTCGGTGATAAATTCCCAGGAGGTACTCACAGTGATTTAGAGGACGAGGTTAAAGGTTTCAAAAGTGCGTTAGAGGAAAGGGGCGCGGCGGTCGCGGACTCGGCGGTGCCGGTGCGGGCGGAGAATTCTTTTTCGAGCATGCGGCCAAGACCGAGGCCGCCGGCTTTTGAGAGACTGTCGGCGAGGACTTCGGTGAGCATGTGGCCATAGATGCCTCCGCCGGTGCCGCTGGCGCCGCCCATGCTGCCCGACATCATCGGTTCGATGCTGGGCGCGAGGAGCTGGCGCATGATGATGGCTTCAAACTGGGCGGCGGCTTTCTTGACGTCGGCCGGCGAAGGATCGCGGGAAGTCTTGTCGGCGCCTGGATTGAGGAGCCCTGCGGGCGCGGCGTATTCGAGCGCAGCGGCGGCGCTAGAAGGCGTGTGATTGCTGATGGCGGCGACGCTCATGATCAGTTGATAACGAGCTCGGCTTGCAGCGCGCCGGAGCGTTTAAGCGCTTGGAAAATGGACATCATCTCGCGTGTGGAAACGCCGAGGGCGTTCAGGCCGGCGGCGAGGCGGTCGATGGTCGGCTCGTCTTTGACGACGATCAGGTGACCCTTGGTCTCTTCGACGGCAGTTTGCGTGCTAGGCGTGACCACGGTCTGACCGGATTCGTTGAAGGCGTTCGGCTGGGAGACGGCGAGATTCGACGTGACGCTGATCGTGAGCGAGCCGTGGCTGATCGCGACCTCCGAGATCCTGACGGCCGATGTGGCGACGATAGTGCCGGTGCGCTCGTTGATCACGATGCGGGCATTCGCATCGGGGGTGACCTCGATGGCGCCTACGTCGGCGAGAAAGGAGACTTCGTGCCCCGTGTATTTTTCGGGCAACTTCACCGCTACGCTCGCTGAATCGCGTGCGGAGGCGGCGCCAGGAAAAAGGGCGTTAATGGCCTTGGCCATGCGCGATGCGGACGTGAAATCGGGATTATGCAATTGGAGCGAAAGCTGACCGTCGCGCACGAAGGTCGCTGGAATCTCGCGCTCGACGATCGCGCCGTTGCTGATCTGGCCGACGGTCGGGTGATTCTTTTGGACGGTCGCGCCGCCGGGGCCGCCTGAGCCGCCGATGAAGCCGCCGACCGCGATCGCGCCTTGGGCAACGGCGTAGACGCGGCCATCCGCACCGAGGAGAGGAGTCTGCAGCAGGACGCCGCCATGGAGAGATTTGGCATCGCCGAGCGAGGCGACAGTGACATCGATGCGGCTCCCGTTTTTCAAGAAAGCGGCGATATCGGCCGTGATCATGACCGCGGCGACGTTTTTGGCTTTCACCTGTTCGGCCGAGACCGTGAGGCCGTAGCGTTGGAGCGTGTTGGCGACGGACCGAAGCGTGGTGACGGCGTTGCTATCGCCATCGCCGGAGAGACCGACGACGAGGCCGTAGCCGACGAGTTGATTATCGCGCCCGCCCTCGACCTGAGTGAGGTCTTTGACACGGGCGGCGTGGGCGGTCGTGGCGAAAACCACGAGGGCGAGGACCAATGAAAAAAGGCGGGACATGGCGGAGATGCGATGCGGGGCGGTTAAAAGGGACGCAGCTTGTCGGCGAGTTTGAGCAGCCAGCTCTTCTTCTGCGCATCGGTGAGGCTGCCCTCGCTGATGAATTCGATGCGAACGTCGGCGATATTGGTGGAGGCGACTGTATTCGCGCTCGTGATATCATCCGGACGGATGATGCCGTGAAGAACGATGTACTGAGTTTCGCCGGAGAAAGTCACGACGCGCACGCCTTCAACCGCGAGATTGCCGTTGGGAAGGACGTCCGAGACGAGCACAGCGGCGCGCGCGGAGAGGCTCTGAGAGTTGGCGACCTGGCCGCCGCCGGAGAACGAGCTGCCGGCCGACATGCTGGTGGCGGGCAGCGCGCCGTTGTGCGTGCCGAGGCGGCTGCCGGGAAAAAGGAACGAGGAGACACTCGCGTCGAGGCTGCCGTCCTTGTTGGTCTTTTTGCTTTGCGAGGACTGGGTGGCGGCGGTTTCGGAAACGACGACGGTGACGATATCGCCCACACGCGCGGCCTTGCGGTCGGCGAACATGGAGCGCTCGGTGGCGGTCGGCGACGTCCAAAGAGAATCGGCGCGCGCGATGGAGGTAAGACCGAGCGCAACCGCAAGAAGCCGGGAGAGTTGGGGACCGGAGGGCATGGGATTAAAAGCGGACTTGGGCGCGGGAGTCGGCGACCACGAGGGCGTTGAATTCTTTTTTCGAATCGAGGTTGCGGACCTTCACGGTCTCGCCGGCGGCGCCATTTTCCATGGCAAGGGCCTTCATGGTGATGGAGAGCGCACCATCGACGGCGGCGACCTCGATCACCTGACCGCGGCGGACAAGAGCACGGCGGGAAAGATCGCGCCACGTAAGTATCCGATTGGCGGGCACAGGCCGGTTGAAAACATAATCGCGGCAGGCTTCGGCGGCCGAAATCGCCTCGCGCTCGCGAAGGACATCGATCCGCCGAGTGTCGAGCTGGCTGGCGTCAAAACCGGCATCGCGGATCGAAGGGACTCGGGTGACCCAAACATCGCGAAGGAGCTGCGCTCGGACGACCAGCGTGTGTTCGACGGGGTCAGTGGAACCGACACGCGTGCGAACGATCATCGAGGAAGCGAGAGCGGCGGGAAACTCCAGTACCTCGACGAGCAAAGGGGCCGAGGAGGCGGGCAGGGGCAAAGGACGGAGCGTTTCGATCTGCAGGTCGCCATCGGTGCGAAAGTGCGCGGCGAGTTGTCCCGCGACATCGGCCAGAACAGCTGTGCGCTGCGCGGCGGCGGGCATTTCGACCGTAGTGGAATCCTGGGCACGCATGGCGGGAGCGGCTACGCTGGAAAGGACGAGCAGCAGCGAGACGAGGAAGGGAGCGAGAGCGCGGGAATTCATCGGCGTGATCAGCGTTTGAGCTGGGCGAGATTCTGGAGCATCTCGTCCGAGGTCTGGATGGATTTGCTGTTAATTTCATAGGCGCGCTGAGCGACGATGAGGTTCACCATTTCCTCCACGATGTTGACGTTGGAGGTCTCAATGTAGCCCTGACGGGTAGTGCCGAAGCCCTGTTCGCCGGGAGCGCCGGACTCCGGGGTGCCGCTCGCGGGGGTTTCTTCGTAGAGATTGCCGCCGAGGCTGCGCAGGCCGGCGGGATTGGCGAAGCGCGTGAGCGCGAGGCGGAACGTTTGCGCGCCCGACGGGCCATCGTAAGTCACGTCGCCGCTATCGGTGACGGTGACCGAGGTGGTGCCGGCTGGAACGGGTTGGAAACCGCTGAGCACGGGCAGACCGTCGCTGGTCGTGATCTGGCCGGTGGGAGAAAGTTTGAGCGCGCCGTCGCGGGTGTAGGCGAGCGTACCGTCGGCTTTTTGAACCTCGAAAAAACCCTCACCTTGGATGGCGATGTCGAATTTTTCGCCGCTCTGCGTGAGCTGGCCTTGGGTGAAAACCTTGGAGGTCGCGGCGACGCGCGAGCCGTTGCCGATTTCGATGCCGGTGGGCACCATGTTGCCACCGCCGGATTCCGCGCCGGCAGCACGAGGCTTTTGATACAGGAGATCTTGAAACTCGATCTTGCTGCGCTTGAAGCCGGCGGTGTTTACGTTCGCGAGATTGTTGGCGATCGTATTCAGGTTTTGCTGCTGGGCTTCCATGCCGGTGGCGGCGGAGTAGAGGGAGAGATTCATGACGGCGACGAGGAGGAGTGCGGGAAAGAGGCGAGAGCGAAAAGGTGGGTGGGATCAGCCGAGTGTCTCGATGGCGCGCCCGAGGATCTGGTCCTGGGTGGTCATGCTTTTTTGATTGGCCTCGTAGGCGCGGGCGATCTGTACGAGGGCGATCATCTCCTGCATGGGGCTGACATTGCTGCCTTCGAGGTGACCTTGAACGATCAGGAAGTTTTCCACCTCGATCGACTTGGCGCCTTCTTTTGCGTCAAAAAAACCGGCGGTGACCGGCTTGAGATCTGAAATCTGAGGGAAATTTTTCAGGCCGACGCGTCCGAGTTGCGTGGTGCCTTGAATGAGGAGTCCGTCCTCCACGACGGTGAGCTCGCCGCCGCCGGGGACTAACTGAATGGGGGCGCCGTCTTTGTTGAGCAGCTCGTAGCCGTCGTTCGAGACGATTTTGCGATCCGGGCTGATGTGAAACGCGCCGGAGCGAGTGTAGGTGAGGCTGCCATCAGGACGTTTCAGCTCGAAGAAACCTTCGCCCTCGATCGCGAAGTCTAATGGACGTTGAGTCGGGAAATTTTCTCCGTTGCGAAAACTCACGCCAAAATCGGCGCGAGGGAAAAGTGGCTGCGGAGTATCGCTGTTGCCGATTTTGTTCTTGTTGGGATCGGCTTGGATCGCGCCCATCGAAACGCCGGAGAACTCCACGGTGCGTTTGCGATAGCCGGTCACTTGGCTGGCGGTCACGTTTTGCGCGGTCACATCCTGCCACCGCTCGAGCGCGGTGAGAGAAGCTGCACTTTGGTAGACGCCGATGTTCATTAGGGTCTACTCCCTAGCAATGCCGATGCCAGCTTCCTTAATCGTTGATTTTGCAGGAAGTTAAGCTCGGGATAAAAACATGGGCAAGAATTGCCGCCCGGGTGACAACCCCTAGATGGCAGCATTTGCCGCGGGGTTGGACTACGAGGAAATCGCGCGACAGCACCCGCGGACTGTGCGAGAGCAGATCCGGGTTGAAACGTGACGAGAGATTCCTGTACGCACATGCGTCCCTCTCAACGCGTCGCGACGTCGGCTGACGTCCCGGTCCCCGTCCCTAATCCCCACCTCATCACAACCCGCTGTCTTCATGCGCTACCCTACCTTCCTTCGACGCCTTATCGTCTGGTCTACCACCGTCACCGTCTTGTCTAGCCTCGCGATGGCGCAAACCGTCAGCGCACCAGACGCGAAGCCCGTTGTCGGGGGCTCGACCGCGGCGATGTGGGCGGAAGCCCAGACGATCCTCGCACGCATCAAAGCGCCGGTTTTCCCTGCACGCGATTTCGTCATCACCGCTGCGGCCTTTGGTGCCGTAGCCGATGGCAAGACGCCCGCCACCGGTGCGATCCGCAAAGCCATCGACGCCGCGTGCGCGGCCGGCGGCGGACGTGTGGTGGTGCCCGCGGGCGTTTTTGCAACTGGACCGGTCCATCTCAAGAGTAACGTCAATCTCCACGTTTCCGAGGGCGCGACGCTGGCGTTTTCCACCGACCCGAAAGACTATCTGCCGGCGGTTTTCACTCGTTGGGAAGGCATGGAGTGCATGGGGTATTCGCCGCTCATCTACGCCTTCGAGCAGGAAAACATCGCGGTCACCGGCAAAGGCACCCTCGACGGCCGCGCCACAAAGGAGAACTGGTGGCCTTGGAAAGGCGGCGCGGAAAATGGCTGGAAACCCGGCAGACCGCACCAAGCCGACGCGCGCAAAAAACTCGAAGAGATCATCCTCACCGACGTGCCTGTCTCGGCGCGCCTGTTCGCCGAAGGCTCTTACCTGCGCCCGATGTTTATCCAACCGTATCGCTCGAAAAACGTGTTGATTGAAGGCGTGACCATCCTCAATTCGCCCATGTGGGAAATCCACCCGGTGCTCTGCACAAACGTCACCGTGCGCGGCGTGAAAATCAAAACGCACGGTCCCAATAACGACGGCTGCAACCCCGAGTCTTGTCGCGATGTGCTCATCGAAGACACCGTCTTCGACACCGGCGATGATTGCATCGCCATCAAGTCCGGCCGCAACTCCGACGGCCGTCGTGTCGCGACACCTTCTGAGAACATCATCATCCGCAACTGCCGCATGATCGCGGGCCACGGCGGCGTCGTGGTCGGCAGCGAGATCTCCGGCGGTTGCCGCAACGTCTTTGTCGAAAATTGCGAAATGAGTAGCCCCAAGCTCGACCGCGCGCTCCGGTTCAAAACGAATTCGCACCGTGGCGGCACGATCGAAAACATCTACGTGCGCAACGTGAAAGTCGGTCAAGTGAATGACTCGGTGATCCTTGCGAATTTTTTCTACGAGGAGGGAGACACCGGCAAATACGACCCAGTTTTGCGAAATGTCGTCGTCGAAAACCTCACCGCCGGCAAAGCCCCACGCGCGCTATTGCTCCGCGGATACGCGCGCGCCCCGATCGGCAGCATCAAGCTCATCAACTGCCGCTTCGAAGGCGTCTCCAAGCCTTCCGTGATCAGCCACGTGAGCTCAATCGAGATGATCAACTGCTTTGAAAATACCGGTGTCAAAACCGACCAATGGGGCAATCCGCTGCCCTGATCGCTCGGCCTCGCCAGGCTATCGTTTGAAGACGGCGGACGGACTACACCGTCCGCCTTTTTTGTCCGATCAACGCGACTGCTGCGGGCAATCGTCCACCGCGTAGCACCCGCGACACACGAGGCAGGAGCCAGGGTATTTCCCCAATTTCTCTGCGCGAAGGATCGATTAACTGCGCCGCGTTTGAGCCGCCGAAGACGGTGCTAGGCAGTTTTTTCCGGAAGCACATAAACGTGCCTGTATTTTCATTCGTGAGGAAAAGTCCTCATATTTTTATTATTTTTAATCATTTCTAAACAAGCGAGTTACGGGGTCGTTAATTCGGCTAGCACCACGGCTGCTAAGAGAAGCCTGCATCAATCTCTACGCGCCGACCTCAACCCCCTGCTCGCATGAAATCCAAAGTCGTTTCCCGCATCTTCAAAAATCCCCTTCGCACCGCTTCTCGCGGAGCGAAACCCGCTGTCCCTGCGTTCATCGCCGCATATCAAAAATCGCTTGAGACGGCCCTGCATTCGCACGACTGGCGCAATGTGGAGCTGCTCGCTCGCACACTCCAGCACTGCTGGAAAGAAGGTCGCGGCGTGTTCCTCTGTGGCAACGGCGGCAGCGCCGCCAACGCGATCCATCTCGCGAACGATCTTCTCTACGGTGTCGACAAAGTCGCCGGCCGCGGCCTCCGCGTTCATGCACTCCCCGCCAACGCCGCGGTCATGACCTGCCTTGCCAACGACGTCGGCTACGACGCCGTCTTCTCGCAACAGCTCGAAGTCCATGCCCGCGCAGGCGACGTGCTCATCGTTTTCTCCGGCAGCGGTAATTCTCCAAATATCGTGAAGGCGCTCGAAAAGGCGCGCGAACTCAGTATGAACAGCTTCGCAGTGCTTGGTTTCACCGGCGGCAAAGCCCTCACCCTCGCCGATCACCCTATTTATTTCCCCGTGCACGATATGCAGGTCGCCGAAGATCTCCAGATGATGGTCGGCCACATGTGCATGCAATGGCTGCGCAATAATCACCCGTAATTTTTATCCCCCACATGAACGGACGCATCGCCGTCGTCGGCAGTAATTCATTCTCAGGGGCCGCCTTCGCGCGGTATTGTCTCGAGCAGGGCCTCGAAGTTCTGGGTACAAGCCGCTCGGCCGAACCCGCCCGCTGCTTCCTACCCTATCGCTGGCTCGATTCGGAAAAGCAGAAATGCTTCCGCTTCGTTCAGGCCGACATCAATCGCGATCTGCCGCGCCTCATGGCCGCGCTCGACGAGTTCAAGCCCACCTGGGTTGTGAACTTCCTGGCTCAAGGCATGGTCGCGCAAAGCTGGCTTCAGCCCGGCCACTGGTACCAGACCAATGTCGTCGGCAACGTCCTCTTCCACGACCAACTCCGTCAGCGCGCTTGGCTCGAAAAATATGTCCACGTCGGCACGCCCGAAGTCTACGGCAGCACCGCCGGCCTGATCGACGAGAGCGCGCCGTTCAATCCCAGCACGCCCTACGCCGCCTCGCGCGCCGCGTGCGATCTGCACCTGCGGACCTTCGTGCAGCAGTATAAATTTCCCGTCGCCTGGACCCGCGCCGCCAACGTCTACGGCCCCGGCCAGCAGCTCTACCGCATCATCCCGCGCACGATCCTTTTCATCAAACTCGGCAAAAAGCTCAGTCTCCACGGCGGCGGCCACTCGGTGCGTTCGTTCATCCACATCGACGATGTGGCCAAAGCCACGCTCGCAGTCGCGAAACAGGCGCCCATCGGCGAAACGTACCACCTTTCCACGCCCCGTTTCGTCTCCATCCGCGAACTCGTTGAGATGACCTGCCGCATGATGGGCGCCGATTTCAGCGCCGTCGTTAATGTCAGCGAAGACCGCCCTGGCAAAGACGCCGCCTATCTACTCGATAGCAAAAAAGCCCGCGCCACTCTCAGCTGGGCCGACAAGATCTCGCTCGAGGACGGCGTGCGCGAAACCATCGCTTGGATCGAACGCGACTTCGAAGAGATCCAGCAGCAGCCGTTCGACTACATCCACAAGCCATGAGGAGTGAGAAAGTGCGAACGTAAGAAGGTACGAAAGTAACAGCCCCGACCCTACCGACACGCTCCACGCGCCCGCCACCCCGCAGCCACCGCACTTTTCCACTTTCACAGCTCGCCCGTTATGCCTGTTCACTCAAAAATTCTTTCCTATTGCGAAGCACCTGCGCACTTCGAAGCGCTGCGCAGCTCGGGCAGAAAAATCGTCCACTGCCACGGCACCTTCGACATGGTTCACCCAGGCCACATCGTTCACTTCGAAGAAGCCAAGGCGCTTGGCGACATTCTCGTCATCACGATTACCGGAGAGAAATTCGTCAATAAGGGCCCGGGCCGTCCCTACTTCAATGACTCCCTCCGCTCGCGCTGGCTCGCCGCACTCGGCTGTGTCGATTACGTCGTGATCATCCCTTTCGCCGCCGCCGTCGAAGCCATCGAATGCGTGCGCGCTCACTATTATTGCAAAGGCCGCGAATACGAAAACCAGACCAACGACGTAACCGGCAACATCGCTGACGACGTCACTGCGGTGAAACGCGTGGGCGGCGAAATGCGCTACGTCGGCTCGATGGTTTTCAGCTCCACGCGACTACTCAATGACCACTTCGATCCCTATCCGGCCGATGTGAAAGCATTCTGCCAGGACGTCGCCAAAACCTGCTCCGCAACGAAATTCCGTGAGGTCGTAGATGGCTTTTCAAAGCTCCGCGTGCTCGTCGTCGGCGATATCATTTTCGACAAGTACACCACGCTCGAAGTCCAAGGCCTCACCTCGAAAAACCGTATCCTCTCCGGCCGCCACGTTTCCGACGAAATGCAGGCCGGCGGCGCACTTGCCGTATTCCGCCACCTCCGCGAATTCACTCCGCACGTAAAGCTCATCAGCCTCGCGGGCAACGAACCCTGGCTCGAAGCCGAGCTCGCGCAGTACATGAAGCCGCACGAGCAGGACATCGTCCGCTCCGACGAATTCACGACCATCGTTAAGCAGCGCTTCGTTGAACCGCGCTCCGAGGGCAAAGAACTCTCAAAGCTTTTTTCGATTAACTATATCGATAAACGCGCCCCCAAAGAAGCGCTCCAGTACTCGGTCCTTGAGCGCATCGCCGACCAGATCGACGATTACGACCTGGTCCTCGTGATGGATTTCGGCCACGGCCTGATGGAAGATCTTGTGCGCGTCTACGTGCAGCAGCGCGCCAAGTTCCTGGCTGTAAACTGCCAGACCAATTCCAACAACCACGGCTTCAATATCCTCACCCGCCGCTACAGCCGCGCCGACGCCTTCTCGCTCGATCAGGCCGAGATGAATCTCGCCGTCGGCCGCCGCGACATCGACTTCGGAAACGAACTTACCGCCCTCGCGGGCCAGCTTAACAGCCGCTATGCATGGCTTACCCGCGGTGCCACGCAGACACTCGGCCGTAACTGCCAGAAAGAGCTCTGCGCCTGTGCGCCGTTCGAGCGCTCGGTTGTCGACGCACTTGGAGCGGGTGACGCTTTCTGCGCGGCCGCTTCCCTCGCCGCCGTCAGCGGACTCCCGCTCAATCTCGCCACCTTCATGGGCCAGCTCGCCGGCGCCCAAGCCGTCAAAATCGTCGGCAACTCCGAGCCCATCCGGAAGGCCAAGTTTCTCAAAGCAGGCCAGTCCATGCTCGCCTTTTAATCCATAAACCAACCCCCAACTCATCGCTTCACATGAACATCCTTCTCACCGGAGGCTGCGGCTACATCGGTACGCCGCTCACCCAGAGCCTGCTCGATGCAGGTCATAAAGTCACCGTCGTCGACCTCCAGTGGTTCGGCAATT
>WUUC01207226.1_pt1 | contig 30949 bp, 24 predicted proteins | sample 6278441 | NCBI WGS metagenome assembly WUUC01 (sample SAMN13675441, study PRJNA597444) | soil metagenome | isolation source: soil | place: USA: Washington | collected 2017-10 | reverse complement strand
GGCACCCGATCAACGCTTGACCAGGCTTGCCGGCGGCGTCCATGTCCTGCCATGCACCGATGCCCTCGCGATCGTCGCGCGCGACAACGCCGCTCAGCCCGGCTTCGGCGATCGCCTGCGGCACGCGACCGCCCTTCTCCGCGAGAACTACGACTACATCCTGATCGACACGCCCCCAGGCCGTCAGGCCCTCACGACGCTCGCGCTTCTCGCCACCGATTACGTAATCGCGCCAATTCGGCCCGCTGACTTCGATGTCGAGGGCGCGATTCGCCTGACAGAGATGCTGGAGAATGAGATCCAGCCGCACAACCCGGGCGTCAAGATGCTCGGTGTCCTGCTGGCTCAAGCCGATCCCCGCTGGAAGATCGGAGCCAACGCGCGCGATGCGCTCAGTGCAGCAAACATCAAGTTCTTTGGGCGTATCGTTCCCTTCGCGGTCAGTGTCGGTCACGCGCCTCGGTTCACGGCCCCGACCATCGTCTTGCAACCTGCCGGCCGAGTCGCCTCCGCATACCGTCACATCGCCACCGTGCTCGACCACGCCCTCATGGGCGCCGGCACCCACCGACATGAGGCGGCGTGAGCCCCGAACCGCCCATGCGGGCCCGCCGGCGCGAAGGTCTCCCGGGCATTCCCGACACACCGACCGTCTCCCCGACGCCCTCGGAGCCGACGCGAAGCACTTCTGAACCACCCGTGCCGGCTTCATCTGCGCGAGCCGCAACGCCACCGAGTGCCCAGTCCTCACCGCGGCGCCACCGGCAGCCGTCTGCTGCCCCGGTGCCAGCGAGGGTCTCCTACGCAGGCGCTCAGACCCGTCACTTTCACTTTCGAATCCTCGACCCGTCCCGCGCCCGCTACGAGGGCCTCGTCCGCGAACTTCACGCCGAGGGCGTCCGCACAGACGTGACCGAGCTTCTGCATGCCCTGATGCACGACGGGCCGACTGACACCGTCGCCGCGCGCGACCTTCTCCAGCGTTGGCGACTAGTTCGCGCGCAGCTCTGACCCGCGAATCTGCGCCAGTCACTCGATCGGCCCCTGGCCCGTCTACCGGCCGAAGTCCAGCCGTCGTTATTTCAAGTCCTCGCACACGGCCGTGCCCCTGTTTTGCGGGGAGGTGGACGCCGGACACCCATCACTGTCGTTCGCACTCGGACGCTCCGCTGCGCGGTCAACGACCGGTTTCCAGGCAGACGCCTGCGACGGCTGACGCCGCCGACCGCTCATCGACCGCGCAGCTCCGCTACTCGCGCTCCCACACGCATGGGTGTTCCACCGACCACCACCCACAAACAAGGGAGCACCACCATGAGCCAGGTCCTCAGTATCAACTCGAACTACGTCACCCCGGAGCAGCGCGCCTTCATCGGCGATCTCTGGTGCCAGACGGGCTTCCCGGAGTTTCGCGAGCCGCGCAACCGCCGCGACGCAGACGACATCATCCGCGCCCTTCTCCGCCTCCGCGGCCAGATGGGCACGTCGGCCGGGCCGACGCGGGCGATGCGCCGGAAGATCGTGCTGCTCGGCCTCGAGCGCGGCAACTTGTACAAGATGCCCACCACGCGCGGCGCGGCGGAAGCGCTCCTCGACCGCCTTGACGCTGCCGCGAAGGCCCGTGCCGCCCGCGAGCGCGGCGCCTCCGCCCAGGCCCTCGCGGCCGACGGCCCGACCGAGGTGCTCCGCGACGACGACCTCGCCCAGGAGCCGCAGGCGGTGGCGGCCTAGCAGCACCCGGACACGGTGGCCGCCTTACAGGCGGCCACCGCCCGGAGTCACCTATGACTGCGATCTACGATCCCACCGACCACGCGGACGAACCGACTCATCACTCGCCCGCCGAGATTCTGACCCACCTCCGAGACTGCCCTGGCATCGACCACGAGCAGGCTCGGGAACTCTGGTGGTCAGGCCCACCCGCTGCCGAGACGGGTCCCAGTGATCTCGCGACCCTCGCTCAGCACAGCAGTGACCTCTTCGTCCTCACCGATCTCCTGCTCGATGTCTGCCTGACGATCGAGCGCGGCGCCTCGATCGCTCTCGACCGGCTCACCGCTCTGAGACGAGCCTGCGCCGGCCTACCCGACGGACTCACCGACTGGCCCGACGAGCCGCTCACGCGCGAGCTCATCGCCACAGCCAACGTCGCACGGGCACTCACCCGCCTCATCGAGTCCGACCGTGTCGTACCGCCCTACGCCGCAATCGTGATCGGAGCGCTGATCCAGCTCACCGAGGCCTCCTGAGTCATCGCCGCCCGACTAGCCGCAGGCCCGGTTCGAAGACCGGGCCTGCCGGCCACCGACGAGGCCGACCATGGAACCTCGCAGGCCTCATTTTGATGCGCCGCACCCCGCCTTGCGTCGCCATCAACAGCATGCCCCTTGGCAAACGTCCACGCCCATGGCTGTGCCCCCGCCTATGCCATGCACCACTGCTCTGCGAGCACTGCCTGCCCGTGCTCATCGAGGCCGTTCGCAGTGCCCCTCCTTCCTCGCCCTCGCCTCCAGCGACCCGCTGCCGGCTCACGCGGGCCCCCTGTTCCGGCTTACCGGTGCTCGTTCGTGTTCGCTGGATAACAACCCACACACTCAATCCTGGTCGTCCGCATAGGAACAAGCACTCAGTCGTTTGTCCACACGACAAGCCTCACTGAACAAGAATCTCCGTCGACTGTCGATCACCAGCACCGATAAGTAGTCCGTTGTGGCGAGCGAGGATTCCACCCGGTCAGCCACTCACATCACCCGGGTTCCGAAGGTCGTACATGGTGTCTGTGTTCTCGCCGCAAAAGAAGTTTGCGCCATCTCCCTTGGGCCGCCGCCCTCTGGTCGACATGAAGACCGGTACGCGACCACTTGAGGTCCTCGCTGCTCGTTCCTCGGAATACGAGCGTTACGTCCAACGACACTTTTTTCGTCGGCTCGCACCCGATGACTGTGCCGATGCTGTCCAAGACGCCTTTCTGGAGGCGCAGACCAGCGAGACCTGCGCCAGCCTCGAACTTCCCAGCCTCGACGCTTGGCTACGGCGTGCGGCCTACAAGAAGGCCATCGACATCCTGCGCGGTCCCGATCGCGACGGTCGAGGCGCCGTACGCCGCCAGCGGACCGACATCGACACCCTGGCCGAAGTCCTCGCCGCCGACGAGTCGCCCGACGAAAACGACGATGACGCGGCGGCAGTCCGCGCCGCCTTTGAACGTCTGCCACCCGTCGACCAGCGCGTCATCGGTCTGCGTCATCACGACAACCTCCCGCGCGAAGCGTGCGCCGAACTACTGGGGATGTCGGTGACCAGGTTCAAGCGCGCCCACACGCGGGCGGCACAACGACTGATCAGCATGGTGATCGAGACTCGCCCTTACGACAGCTGCTCTGAAGCGCGTGCCCTCATCAATCTCTCCGCAGACGGCTTGCTCGACGACGCATCTGCGGCCCGTCGCGATGCGCACGTAGCCGGGTGCCCGCACTGCCACCAGTACCAGCGCCGCAGCCGTGGTCTCCTGGCCTTCCTCCCCATTCCGGCCTTGGGCATCCCCGACCGGCTGTTTGCGCGCTTGCACGGTCTCATCGACCGCATCGTGCCTGCCACTTCGCTCGCCGACACAGCCACGGCGACCGGAGGGGCCGGCGCTCTTGGCGCCGGCGGCGTCAAGCTGGCTGCTCTGGTCACCAGCGGCGCTGTCGCCGTCGGCGGCGGCACCGTCGCCGTCAACCACGCACCCGACAGCCGCTCACACAAGCCCAGCGCAACCGCCGCCGCACCGACGGCCCGCACCGTACAACCGTTCACGGTCGGAGCATTGGGCTCATTTGACAGACCAGCCGCCCTGAAGAACGCAGCCGTCGTATCGAGCAGTCGGCCGTTGCATCGATCCAACTCCTCAAAGCGATCCTCGCCGACGTCCAGCGCATCGGCGGCCACGGGAGAGCTCAAGCCCGTCGGTCACGAGGTCACGACCACGGCGGCCACAACCCTTGAGTCGCCCACCTCCGCACCCGCGGCGACGACCGCTTCGACCCCTACCCACCAGCAGGCGCCCGCCTCGGCCCCCGTGCCTGCCCCGCCACCGGCCGACTCGTCCTCGGGCGAGTTCGCTCCTCATCCCTAGCTCCACGGAAGGACATCACCTTGCACTGCACCAATCCAACGCCTTGCCGCCGCAGCTCCCAGAGGCTGGCTTTCATCGCAGCTGCGCTGCTCAGCCTCACCGTGCTCGCGGTCGCTCAGCCTCGTGCTGCTCAGGCCGTCGGCACCTACGTCCACTTGGGCTGTGTCGACGGCAACGATCTGGCTGACGCCGCTGGTGGCTGGCAGCCACACCTGTACAACATGACTGGCATCAGCACCAACAACCAATGTTCTTGGGGTGGTCTACACGCTCAGATGAACCCCACCTCGGGTATCCCGCTAGGCGCCACCGCCGGCTGGAAGTACACCGCACCGCCCAACACCAACATCACCCGCTTCCGCGCCGGCTACGCCGGCTGGACAAAAGCCTATGACAACGTCAACCGCGGACTGATCCGTATCGAGAACGGCGCTGGACAAGTCGGCCTCAACTACACAGACGGCTCTGCCACCGTCAGCAACCCCAAGTCCATCGACTGGGCGGGCCTGACCACCAACTCGATTGACGCCACCGTCATCTGCGACGCTCCGACCGGACACCCCGGGTGCGCCGGTAGCGTGGGCTGGCTCGCGCTCTTTGAACCCACGTTGACCCTTGCAGATGGGTCGCCGCCGGTAGCCGGCACGACATCGGGCAGCCTGACCACAGACGCCACGCTCAAGGGCACCGAGAGCTTCAACTACGCCGCGACCGACAGTGGCGCCGGCATCGCCCGCCTACAGATCTGGGTCGACGGACTCCTTACGACCGACCACGTCATCGACAACAACAACGGCCACTGCACCATGCACGGCACAGATGCCGGTGATTGGGTATTTCGGTGGCCCAAGCCCTGCCCCGCGGCCGTGAACTCCACCGAGGCCCTGAACACGACGACCATCGTCGACGGACAACACACGATCATCGCCCGCGCCGTCGATGCCAGCCAACGAGAGGCGACCCTCTGGACCGGCCAGCGCCTAGTCGCCAACCATCCACCGGTCCTCGGCACGCCGCCCGCCTACGAGGTTCCCGCAATCGCCGCCAAGCCGATCGTCGGCACGCAACTCGTCGCCACTCAGGGCCAATGGTCAGGACCAAGCCTGACCTATCTTCTTGGCTGGCAACGGTGTGACGCCCAGGGCGCCAATTGCGCCCAGATCCCAGGCGCCACGACGCGCACCTACGTCCCAACCGCCGATGACGTCGGCCATCGCCTGCGCCTATCCGTCACCGCGACCAACGCCGCCGATTCGGTGACTGCTTACTCCGCCCCGACGGGCTTGGTCACCACACCGAGCAGCAACACCGACCCCACCGTCAAGCCCCCAGCAGACGGCAACGACGGAACCGACGGCAACAACGGGGGCAACGGGACCAATGGCGGCAACGGCGGCAACGGCGCGCCCGCACCCCCTCCGCTCAATCTCCACTCCAACAACTCGACGGTGGCCCACACGTTCATCGGTCGCATCGCGGGCGAGCGCGAGGGCGTTACCTGCCCCAACGACAAGGCGTCCTTGAAGTTCCAGCACATCTCCGGAGGTCGGCTCAAGCTCCGATTTGGCAAGGCCACGACCGCACAGGTCCAGCTCACCTGCACCGACACGGGCAAGGCAATTGCCGGCGCCAAGCTGGAGATCGCCACCAAGACCGGTAACCACCCTGCCGTCGCCGCTGACATGACCACCGATGGCGCCGGCCACGCGGTCCTTCGCATTGCCAAGGGCCCCTCACGCGGCGTCACGGTCGGCTACCGCATGTACACCGACGACCCGATCGCGCGCGCCACGGCAACGCTGAGGGTCTCAGTAGACGGCCGAGTCTCCTTGAAGACCAACCGCAAGACGATCCGCAACGGCCGAGTCGTCATTCTGCGCGGCAAGCTCCTCGGCGGCCAGATCCCCACCCGTGGCGTTGCGTTGGCCGTTCAGTGGAAGGACGGCAAGAAGTGGCGGCCATTCGCACAGATCAAGACCAACCGCAAGGGAGCGTTCGCCTACGCCTACAAGTTCACCCGGACCAACAAGCCCCTCCGGTATCAGCTCCGTGTGCAAATCACGAAGGGCCAGGTCGACTACCCATACGCGGCCGTGTCCTCTAAGCCAGTGAAGGTCAAAGTCAAGCCGTGAGCCTTGCCACGGCTGACGCAGCGGCCCGCTTCGGCGGGCCGCTGCACTGGTGCGCGGCACATGCGCTCGGGACCTGGACTGTCGCTCGGCGCGCGCAGACGGTCGACGTGCGGGCCCCTATCGGGTCTATGCCCGCACTCGTCGGCCCGCCGCGCCTTCGCTTCCTGCTGATGTCGATGCTGCTCGCCCTCTCAGGCGCGCTCGGTGGCGCCACGTCCGCTGGCGCCGAAGAGGTCTTCACCGGTCAAGCCGCCGCTGCGCGCGCCACCGAGTCCACCTGGATACCCGCGCCCCAGCGCCGAGCCGCCGTGTGCATCGTCGACACCGGCGCCGGCAACGCTGGCAACGCCAACCCCGATCTTGCCAACGTCGTGGCTCGCTTCGCCGTCGACAACGGCCTGCCCGACGACCTCAGCGACGACCACCACGGAACCCGCATGTCGATGATCGCCTCCGCACCGCTCAATGCCTTCGGCATGGTCGGTGCGAGCCCAAGCATCGACGTCGTCTCGGTACGCGCATCCCGCGACGGAGCAACGTTTGGCTCGGCCGATCTCACCACCGCGATTCAGATGTGCAGCAACAAGCACACCACCTACAACATCAAGGTCATCTCCCTCTCCTTGGGCGGCCCCATCAACACCGGACTCGACCTCGCCTCGATGGGCGCCATGCAGAACGCAGTCGACAACGCACGCCGGGTCGGCATTGCTGTCGTCGCGGCGGCCGGCAACCATCCCGGTTCCGTCGACTGGCCCGCCGGTTACGCCCCAGTGCTTGCCGTCGGCGCGGCCGACAACGAGGGCGCCATGTGCCCTTTTGCTGCCTCAGGACCGGAAGTCGACCTTTGGGCTCTTGGCTGCCCACAGGACATAGCCCTCCCCGATGGCCGGCCTGCGTGGGCCAGTGGCTCCAGCGAGGCAACAGCATTCGTCGCCGGTGTCCTCGCGCAGCTTCGCGGGCTCAACTCTGAGCTCGGCGTCGAGGAGGCCCAGCAGCTCCTGACCTTCCGCGCACGCACGACGCCCTCAGGTCCATCGCTTGACGTCGACGCCGCGTTTCGCGCAGCCGGACTGTCCGCCCAACTCGCCACCGGCCGTGCCGCCATCCCGCCTGCCACGGCCCCAAGTCCGCCTGAGGACCAACCCAACGCCACGACCACAACGCCTCCCGCCACGGTCTCGGCCCAAACCATGCCGCCTGCGGCAACAGACGTTCCGTCGGCTCGCCCAGGACTCGCCCTCCGGCCGATCGCTGCCCTTCGCTCTCGTCTCAGAACGCCGGCCGTCCGCTCGATCCGTGTTCGTCGCGGCAAGCTGACCATCATCTTCAAGGCCAAGCCCAAGAAGATCCAGGCACGTATCGACATCTTCTCCCGCACGAGGGCACGGACATTTCCGACGCGCACCCGCAGATTGCTGACCACCAGCGACCACCTGCGAACTCGGGTCTCGGGAACACTCAGCGAAGTGTCGATCACCTACCGTGACCCCACACACGCCAGGACAGCCTCTGCAACACTCACCCTCCATCCCCGGAGCTAGCCCTCAGCCTCCGGATACCTACGCAACATGCTCGCCTCGCTTCGCGTAACGCTGACCGTCGCCATCGCCCTTGTGGCGACGCCGGCCGTCCCTGCGCTCGCCGCCCAGAGCAGGCCCACGCCGTCTGACGTCGGCCCGCTTGCCGGTGGCGGTGGCTTCGTCATGCAGTCCTGTGGCGAGTCGGGCTCGACCGCCGGGTGGTCGCTCTCGCGTCCCAACCCCGGCGCGATCGACGGCGGGCTTGAGTGCCCACCAGCACGCGGACACGTCGCCAGCCAACCAGCCTCCTTCGACCAGACCGGCCTCTGGATCACCGACCGGCTCGGCAACGCGGGTGGCGACCCTTACGCCGCCGTGGACGATCGCGCCGAGCTCTCCTTCGCTCCTCTCGGCGGGACGACCATCACGCGATTGCGCTACTGGCGCAAGGTGTTCACCTACGCAGACGCCAACTGGCAGCCCTACATCGCCATCGGCTCCCGCGCAAACATCGTCGACACCTGCGAGGTCGACGATGACGTCGCCTGCCAAGTCGGCGCCGACGACTGGTATCCCAACGACGGTGACCCCGACGCCGACCGCACGGCCTACGCCGACCGCCAGGGGCTCAGTGCCTCAGCGATTCTCATCGGACTTACATGCCGTCCCAACCCCGACAACCTTTGCGGTGCCGGCTTTTCGATTCCCAACACCGAAGCGCAGATCTACAGCGCGTTCCTCACCATCGCCGACACCATCGCGCCGACGCTCGGCACTCCCGCCGGCACCGCATGGAACGCCGACGACTGGCTACAGGCCAACCAGCCGCTCAGCGTCTCATCCACCGATACCACCGGAATACTCGCCACAAGCCTGTACGCCGACGGATCACTCATCGCAACCTCACAACGCGCCTGCACCTATGACCGACCGCGACCTTGCACCGATGAGCCCATCGGTGCCCTGGTCCTGCCGACCGCTGCCCTCCCTGACGGACCACACGTCCTGGAGATCGCGGCGACCGACGCGGCGGGCAATGAAGCGCGTGTCACACGCCCGACCACGCTTCGTGTCGACAACAACGCCCCTTCACCACCAGTCGGCTTGACAAGCCCTGCCACTACCTCGACGACCAACAGCTTTGCCGCATCCTGGGCCTTGCCCGCTGACCTCGGTTCGCCGATCGTCGCCGCCCATTACCAGCTCTGCCAAGGCGGCTCCTGTGGCCCTGTGAGCGCGGCGCCGACCACAACCGCGGTCTCTGGCCTGACGCTCGCCGCCGCCGGAACCGCGAAACTCCGCGTCTGGCTCATCGACCAGCTCGGCCATCAAGACAGCACCACGGCCGCAACGCTCGCGTTGACCTACACGCCGGCCGTCCATCAGCCCGACCCGGGCCCACCGCCGCCTCAGCCGCCGCCACCCGATCCCAAGCCGCACCCGCCCATCGTCAAGGGCGACGCAAAACTGAAGATCGTCACTGCGCGTCGTTCGACGCGAGGGCTGACGATTCGCGGCTCGCTCTCGGCCAAGGCCTCGGGACGCGTGACCGTCCGTTACCGCGTCCGCCTGCACCGACGAACCCGCACGGTCAGCAAACGCGTCGCCATCGCACGCCACGCCTTCAAGGCGACGCTGCCGTTGTCCAAGGCCATCGGCGCAGTGCGCTCGGGCACCGTCTCGGTCATCTACGCAGGCGATGCCGATACCAAGAGCGCCACCCGCAGCGCGATCATCCGCGCGCCTCGCTAGCCCGCGGCTCGTAGCACCCCGGGCCCAGATCGCCCCAGCCGATCGCCAACGCGTCGGCGTTCACCAGTCGTCTCGCCCGGCCGGTCGAAGCATTTCATGCGCCGCGCCACTTCATCGGTCGCCCTTCAGGCATGACCGGCTCGGTGACCGACCTCGCTCCCGCTATGGCGCTGCTTCACGAAGCCGGCGCCGCCGCTCTCGTCCCGGAGGCCCAGTCAGCGCTCACCGATGACGTCGCCTCGCAGGAGGCCGCCGCCCGCCTCACCGATCTCCAGCCGGCCGACAGCTCCCCCGACCCGCATGAGGACGGGCTCCCGGAGTTCACTGACTCGCCACCGGTCTTCGACGACGCGCCTGACGCCGAGGCTGCCGTCGAGCCTGCGGCCAATCCCGCACCTGACGACAACGCGCAGCTCGCGCTGCCACAGGTCCTCGAGAACGAGGATGCACAGCCGCCTCTTCGACCGTTCACCCCGGTCGTGCCCAGAGCTACCGTCGTTCCCCCGATCGAGCCCCGCCCTCGTCAGCTCGTGCCTGCCTACGGCCCGGCCCTCGCACAGCTCGCAGCGGCCTTCGCAGTCCTGCGCTCTCGCCGGCCCAGGAAACGCACGTTCATCGCCGTCGGGCTCGTCGCCGTGGTCGTGGTTGTCGCGTCTCTCGGCGACTCGCCGTCGCCTCGGCCGGCGATCCCTGCTGTCAAGCAGGCCGAGCGGGCACCGCGTCCGGCGCATCCGCCAAACCGGGACACGATCGCCGCTCATGGCGCGCGACGTCCCAGCGTACGGCCCCCTCGTCGCGTTGCTCACCGACGAGCGCCCCGCCGACCGATCGTTGTCCGCACTGTCGCGCGCCCGGCACCCCGCCCTCCTGTTCTCGCAGCCACCCGCTCTGCGCCCACCCCGTCACTCAACTCGGCGCCCTCCGAGTTCCGTCCCTAGCCACAACCACCTTAAGAACTCCGGGAGCACTCTTGCCTTCTCGCATCTCATCTCAAGCGCCGACGATCCGCAGCACGCCCTCGTTGCTGCCAAGGCTCCGACGCAACCAGCGCTCATTTCCGACCGTTCTGTCGCGGATTGCACCGTCTGCACTGACGGCCGCTTTGACCTTGGCGGCCACGCTTCTCACCGACGCATCCCTGCGTCTCCACTTCTTGCAGAAGGCGTCGGAGTACACCCCCGCCAACAACGCAGTCACCTTCAAGGCAGCAGAGACCTTTCTCAACAACCTTCAGACCGCTGCAATGCCTCTGGCGATCCCGGCCTGCCTCATCGCGATTGCCATTGGCGCAATGGGCACCATGTACGGCCGCGAGTGGGCCGGCCGGTGGCTCAACGGAGCGTTTGTAGGCGCGGTGCTCGTCTTCCTCAGCCCGCAGATCCTCGCGTGAGACCTCACCAGCGCCGTCTCGCATTGGTCCCTGCTGTGCCCGTCGCCGCTGGCCTGGTCGTACCCGCTTCGGCCTCCGCATCCTCGCTTGGTGGCTGGGCTCCACCAATGGCGTTTCTCGGCGTCGACATCGGCGAACTTGTCCAAGGCATTATCGAGAAGATCGTCTCGCTCGTCCTGCCGTCCGACCTCGCCGGCCAGTGGGCGGTCGGGTTGGTCAAGTGGTTGGTCGTTGTTCCTGACGTCGCCGACGCGTCCCGCTTTCCCCACGTCAACGCCTTTCGATCCGGGCTCGTCGGCCTCGGCTTCGCGCTGCTCGCGGTCAGCATCACGCTCTGCGGAGTGCAGGTCGCGCTCGGGGCACCGATCCTCGCCGACGCTGTCAAGCGGACCGTCATTGCCGCCGGGGTCCTTGTCATCTACCCCAAGCTCGTCAGCACGGTCATTCGAGCGGTGAACATCATCACCGGAGACCTGCTCACCAACCCATTGATCGTTGAGGGCACCGACAAGATGCTCGGTGCCGCGCTCGTGGTCGGTGTGGTCACAGGCGGCTTCGGCTGGAGCCTTGTCCTCGGCGCGGCGTTGTTCTGTCTGTATTTCATCGCCGCGTTGATGGTCATCAAGATCGGCCTGACGGCTGGGCTCGCCGTCGTGCTCTTGTCAGGGGCCTTGGTGTGGGGTCTCTACCCCTTGCCCGCCGCTGCGTGGATCGCACGCGCGTGGCTGTCAGCAGCCTTCACCATCGCACTCATCCCCATCGGCTGGGCGTTGGTCTTCTCCGCGGGAGCACTGCTCACCAGCGACTCACTGATCTGGGCAACTTCCGGTGGAGGGCTCGGCGACCAGCTCGAAAGCATCGCCAAGCCGTTCTCGGCGCTCGGCTGCTTCTGGGTCGCCTACCGCACACCGACCTACATGCTCGGAGCAGCCCGCTTCCTCGGTATCTCACCGGGCGCGAGCATCGCCGGCCGCAGCTCTACCAGCGGGCGCTCGCCGACCAAGTTGGCGGCATCGGCTGTGCGCACCAACTCCGACCGCTTTCGTGCCATCGGCCATCGCGTCGGTGCCCGCGCTGCCCCCGTCGCATCTCGTCTCAAGTCCCGCGCCGTCGCCTTGGGCGACGCGACGCGACAGGCTTCGCTTGCAAAGGTCGCGCCTGCCGCGGTCACCGCATCGGTCGCCGCCGGCGCACCTGACACCAGGACCGGGCACATCGTGGATCGCGTCGGCCCCGGCCTCGCTCGCGCGGGAGCAGGTATCGGCCGCGGCCTCAAAGCCGTCACCTCGGCCCCGACCAAGGCCAACCGCGGGTGGCGCCAGCTCGCCGCCGAAGGTGCCGAGCTCCGCAAGCCATCACAGCCCGGTCCGTCACCGTCGGCGTCGACCGACAACGCCGTCACTGCGACCCCAACCCGTCAACCCGCTGCGATCACTCCCGCGACCCCGCGCGGTGCTTCCCGCCCAGCCTCCGGCAGCGATGCCGGCACCCCTGCTCCGACACTCAATTATCCGGCCACCGCAAGTTCTGCAGGACGTCATCCGTCTGCCGCCACGCCCGACCGTGCTCCCAACCGCAGCCCGACCGATCCGCCGAGAACCGTCAACAGCCCGCAGTCGCCGCCACGGCCGGTGCCCGACTCACAGCCTCCCGCTGAGCGTCCGCGCACACCGGCCGCTGCGCGACCGCGACCCACCCCGACGCGCCCCACGCCCAGCACCGATGCCTCCCCGTCATCACCGGCCCGACAGTCCGGTGACGGGCCGCCCGCGCCCACGATTGCACCCGCGCCCCCGAATCGTCGGACCTCGCCGCCGAAGCGCAAGCCCTCATGAGCGACACCAATGACCTGGCCGACGCGCTGCGCGGTGCCTTGGCACCGCGCACCACGCTGATCCACCCCACCTATCGCCATCTCTCGCGGCGCCTGACCATTGCCGGGTTGAACGTCTCACAGTGGGTCATCGCCCTCTGCGGTCTGACGGCCACTTGGATGGTCAGCGCGGCGCTCCCGCTGCCGGCCCAGTGGGCGGTCTCACTCGCAGGCTCGTTGGTCGGCGTCCCCTCGGCCCTGCTCTTCGTGCTCGCCGCCGAAGGCGACTTCAGCGCTCGTCCCATCGTGAGCAGCGTCATCAATTGGCGGGCGAGCGCCCGTGTGCTTCTGCCGACCTCCGAGGGTCGGGCACCTCATGGCTACCAGCTCACCGCTCCCGCGCCACCCCCTCTTGAGTCCACCTACAACGAACCCGTCATCAACCACATGGAGAACTTGTGGCGTCCTTAGCTCTTCTTCCGTCGCGCCGGTCCCCTGCGCCGGTCACCGCCGCCGACGAACTCCCAATCGAGGCACTGACGCACGACGGCCTACTCGTCCGCAGCGACGGCGTTCTCGTCCGTTACCTGAGCATCATCCCCAACAACCCGTTGGTCCTCGACGAAGACGGTTGCGATCGCATGACTCGCGGCCTTGTCGAAGCCCTGCTGCGCGTGCCCCCCGGAATGACCTTGCAGTTCTATGTTCAGGGCGATCCCGTCTCTCGCGAGCAGCTCGTCGCTCAAATGCGCGCCGAGACCGACGGAGCCACCGCCCATCTCGTCAGGTCTGAGGACCCGATCGCTCGTGCACAGGGCTCAGCCCTTCGCACCCTCGCAGCAATGCGTGAGGAGGGCTTCGTCAAGCACGCCGAGGACCACGCGGCACTGGACTTGCGCTTTGTCCTAGTTGTCTGCTTTGACCCCGCCGAGCAAACCGAGCCGCACAGTCTCCTACCGGTCCGTCGTCGCAAGCGCGAGCGCGATCCGCTCTGCCGCGACCTCGACCGCCACCTGGCACTTGCTCACGACAGCACACAGCTCACCGATCAACTGCGTTCGTGTCTCCACGGCTTGGGCCTCCATGTGACATCCATGAACGGCGCCGCAGTCGCCGACCTCCTGTGGTCACGCATGGCTCCGACCAAAGCCAGCTTCATGCCCGAGAAGGCACCCGGACGCACCGCTCCAGCCATGCTCAGCGACCTCGATGAGAAGATCGAGCTTGATCAAGCCGTCAATGCAGCAACCCGCTTGCGCCAAGAGTTGGCACAAGGCGCCATCGATTTTCGGCCCGCTCGCCATGTTGTCGTTGACGGTCAACTGGAACAGACCGGCTATCTCTCCAAACGGCCGGAGCGGACGTTCTACGGGTGGCTCTTGCATGGCATGCAGTCCCAACAGCCGTGGTCGCTGTCGATGCATGTCACATTGCGTGATCGCGGGATCGAACGCGAGCGTTTCCGTCGACGTGAGCGGGTGCTTTGGGGGTTGAACACCGGCGAGAGGGGCAAGCCCAATCGCGATCAGCACGAGCAAGAGGCCGAAGTCACCAACGTCGCCGACGAGCTCGCCACCGGCGGAGAGTCAATCGCGGACGTCTCGTTTTATCTGTCAGTCCGCGATCCCAGCGCCGACGCCAGTCCTCGCAACCTCGCCGACGCTTCTCTTCGCGCTCTCCGCGCTATGGCTTCCCCTGTCGAGGCAGGCGTCCAACAAGGCGAGTTTCAGCAACCGGACCTCTGGCGTTCGTCCCTGCCTCTCGGACGCGATGTCGCACGCCGGCAGATCGCGCTGCTGACACGCAACGTCGCCGACAGCATCCCTTTCGTCTCCACTGACCCCGGCAGCCCAACCGGCATCCCGTTCGCCCTGGCCGACCCCGGTCGTGCCGTCGTTCGAATCAACCCATACGACGAACGCCACCCAAACGCCATCACCCTATTCGAGGGCATCTCTGGAACTGGCAAGACCTCAGCTCTGGTCGATCTCGCCATCGCCCTCATCACTCGCGGCGGCCAGGCGTCAATCGTCGACCGGTCAACCGGCCATTACGAATGGCTGTGCAACATGATCCCCGGTGTCTCTCATCTACACCTCGGTGACGAGAACGAAACGACCACAATCAACTGCTGGGACGTCACCGATCCAGCACGCGTCCCGCGTGAAAAAGTCAGCTTTCTGTTGCACCTCCACGCAATGTTGATCGGCGACCACGACACCAACGCCGACAGCTTTGGTCTCGATCGCCTCCAACGTTCGTTGCTGGCCCATGCGATCCGCAGCACCTACCGCCGGGCCGCGCGTACCGGAGCGTTGCCACGTCAGTTCCTCCTACACACAATCCTCGGCGAGCTGGCCGCACTCGAATCAGAACGGTCGCCCGAGCATGCGGCCATCTACCGTGACCTTCAAATCGGCGTCGCAGAGTATTGCGGAGAGGGAACCTATGCCTACCTCTTTGACCGGCCCACCTCGCTCCCCGACCGTGCCGAAGACGCCCCCCTAATCGTCTTCAACACCGCGCGCCTCCCCGAGGCGGTCATGCCCGGAATGCTGTTCTCAACCTACGAATACCTCAACAACCGCACCGTCGGACGTTGGCAACAACACAAGGCCAGATGCGCCGCCGGCTATCAACCCGCAGGTCCCGTTGATGGCGCTTCGATGATCGCCCTGGAGGAACTCTGGAAGACCACCGAGCGCAAAGCCACCGCGCGATACGTCACCGAACGGGCCCGACGGGGACGACACACCGCTCTGTGGACCGTCGCCCTCAGCCAAAGCACCCGCGACTTCGCCACCGCCAACGCCGCGCCGCTGGTCGACAACGCCACGATGCACCTCATCTTCGGTCAAAACACCAAGGACCTGAAGTTGCTTCGCTCTGCTCTCGATCTCGGGGCCGAGGAGTTCGAGGCGATCAGCAGACTCAGGACCGAGAAGGGCGTCTGCGCGCAGGCGTACTTCATCAACGGCGACCGCGGACGAGGCACGGTATCTATCCGTCTCGCCGAGCCCGTGTATTGGGTCGCAACCTCCGAGCCACGCCACGATGTACCTCTGCGTGAACTGGCCCTACAGCAAGCCCAAGGCGACCACTACAAAGCCATCGAGTTGCTCGTCGACCCCGCGTGGCACGACACCGTTAGTCGTGCAGCCCTTGCATGAGCATCAACGTCCCGGTGGCCGCAACGGCTCGTCAGTCAGGCGCGCTGCTCAAGCTTCTGCCAGCGCTTCTCGCCGTCCTTGTGGTCGTCATCTCCGCGCCCTTCGCGCTCCTCGACGGCGGCGGGTCCGACGACAACCCCGCCGTCTCTGGCAAAGGACTTCCTGCCGGGGCGCTGCCATTCCTGTCCATCTACCAGGACGCAGGTCGAGCATTCGGTGTCTCGCCCTTCCTGCTCATGGCCGTCCACGAGGACGAGACCAACTACTCCACCGCCGCGCTTGCCGGCGTCACCACCGGACTGAACTTCGCCGGGTGTTGCGCGGGCCCGATGCAGTTCTCCATCGCCTCGGCCGCCTCCAACACCGCCGGGGGTGCCGGCGGCACGTGGGCGAGCTACGCCAACGCCTTTCGCCGCGCCCGCCTGAAGAGACCTCTCGACTATCCCGGCCGCTACACCGACCGCACACCCAACGTCTACGACTCCTTCGACGCCATCTACGCCGCAGCGTCCTACTTTCACGACCTCGGCGCGCGATCCACGCTCGACACCCGAACGCTACACGCGCTCGCCTCCTACAAGGGCACGCCCCCCGCGTCGCTGCCCTACGCCCGTCACGACTACCAGCGAGCTCAGCACCTGCAACAACTCGCATCGGCTCAGTCGACCGGCGGCACTCTTGAGCTCGGCGATGTCGGGACCGCGAATCCGTCGCAGCTCGCCCTGCTGCGCAACGCACGCGTTTCGTTGCCCCCCAACGCGGTTGCCGACCTCAAGGCTCGCCGCATCTCGCCACGGCTCGTCGCCCTCCTCGACTTCATCAGCCAACGCCACACCATCGCGATATCGGTCCTGTCACTCGGCCATGACCCAGGCAGTAACCACGAACCCGGACGTGCCGCCGACATCGCGATTGTCGACGGCGAGGTCTGCAACGCCTTTGTTCGCGGCCGATCGGGCAAATGCTGGGCGCTCGCCCAGGAACTCGATCGCCTCACCGGTTGCCTGCACCTCACCGAGCTCATCTACCTCTTAGACCCCGGCCCGAGCCCCGACAGTTTCGCCGACCCCGACCACGCCGACCACATCCATGTCGGTTGGGATGGACCGCTCGGCTCAACCCGTACCTACAGACCCCACCTCTCGCCATGCTCTGCCCTCGCGATCTCATGACCAACAACCGCCACAACACCCGACAGCTCCTCGCCGCACTTCTACTCAGCCTCACGCTGCTCACCGGCTGTGCCAGCGACCCATACGGGTCGGACTCCCGCTCCGCACCATCCGCCTCACAAACGCCCACTGCTACTACCGCAGACCAGGTTGTTCGCCGCTTCGCAAAGACCTACATCAATTGGAACGTACGGACTCTCGTTCCTCAGCAACGCCAGCTCGCCACAACCGCCAGCGGCCAACTGAGACGCACACTCCTCACCACCGTGGCCACGCTCACCTCATCCGCTGCACCCAAAGACGGCCTGATGTTCGCCGGCCGATCAAACCGCGGCACCATCGAGTCGCTTCAGATCGACCCCGCCGGCAGGTTCTACCTAGTCACCCACGAGACCGCCGACCTCGGCACCATCGGCCGTCAGACCAGCTACATCATCTATCGCGGCGTCATCCAGAAAGACCGCGGAACCTTCAAGCTCTCCCAGTTTCGAGCCGTGAGCTGATCTCGGATGATTCTCGCGCCGCGATGAACCAGGCGCCGCCCTCAGGGGCATGGCCCTTTCCTCTCCGTTCGTTCGCACCGCCCGAAGTGTCGCCGTACTCCTTGTCCTACTCGTCCTCGTGCCGCTTGTGACCGGGGCCGGCCTTCATCTCATCCCAGGCATGACCGGCGCCGCTCGCGCGCTCGTCCCGCTCCCACTGCTCCCATCGCGCGGCACGCCCGACCAAGCCCTCGCGTTGTTGTTTACCAACATCACAGCCGCCGGCGCTCCCCTCGCCGGCGCCGCGCTCCTGCTCATGCTTTCTCGCAGCGACAAGTCAGTCATCTTCCCGCGTGCCCTCCTCGATGCCGTCTTCGGCCTAGGCGCCGCGTCCAACGCCGCGCTGCTCACCATCGCCATCAGCGGCTACGGGCCCTCGCGCTTGGCGCCATGGCTCCCCCACGTTCCGCTCGAATTCGGCGCCCTCGCCCTGTCGCTAGCGCTGTACCGCCGAGCCCGCGCCCGCGAGACGTGTCTGCGCCATCTCGCACTCACCGCAGGCTGCGTTCTGATGACGGTGGCGGCGGCCGCAGCCCTTGAGACATGGGCCACGCCTCAGAGCTAGATATCTGCGCCACCTCTCCCACAGCGTCGCCCTGCTCGGTGCATACCTCTTCGGCGGCAGGCCCGTCCTCACCGCCAATCGTCCTCGTTACGACCACAGAAAGCACAGACCAATGAACATCGTCGGACAGACGGGCAACCTCACACGCGACCCGCAGCTGCGCTTTCTCCCCGACGGCACCCCCGTGGCGACGATCCGGATTGCCGTCTCCGGCGCCGGCCCGCGTGGCGGAGCCGGATACTTCGACGTCGAGGAGTTCGGCCCTGGAGGCCTCGCCGCCGCCGAGCACCTCAGGAAGGGCTCCCTCGTCGAGGTCAGCGGCAAGCTCAGGTGGGACGAATGGACGCACCCCGAAAAGGGCCATCACGTCCAACGGGTCTGGATTCGCGGCCACATCGGCTTTCTCGGCCGGCGACCCGACGCCGATCAGGCCCCCGACGCCGACGGCCCGACCGAACTGCCTCCCCCCAGCGACCCCTACAGCAACGACCCGCTGCTCGTCGCCGACGCTCCGCAGCCACCCCTGGTCGTCGACGCCCCGCCCGCCGCCAGCGCCCAGCTACCCGGCACCGAGGACAGCCCGGCCTAGTCACCGCCTCGTCCGATCTCACGCCATGACCCCCGCAAGACATCTCCCGGTCGCCGCGTCGCCCGCGCACTCGCCGTCCACTTTGCTTGAGGCACCTACGATGCCCTACGCCTACGTAACGGGCCACGACGCCGGGCGTGCCGGCGCCGCCGATGCCGACAACCCATACGCGCAATGCCTCCCCACCGACAGCGAACCGCTCGCCGCTCTATGGGACGAAGGGCTTCGCCTCGGCCGACGTGCCTCCCTCGGAGTTGACACACCAGCCGGACATCGAGGTCGTTTGACCTCCATTCCCATTCCCATCCCCGAGATGTACTGCCCCTGCTGAACAGTGCCTTGCCTCATCTGCAAGTCACCCGTTAGCTAGCCAGCACGATCGCCGCGTCCTCCGCGCTCGCGATGCGCTACGCGCCGAACTGACACGTTGGCGTAGCTCCTCCAGGATCTCACCACGGCGCCCACCGACCCCCTTCGGTCGGCCGTAGACCCTCATAGCGACAAGCTCCTGTGCAGCCTGAACGCCCGTGCGCGCTGCGCGCGCACGGGGCTCTTCGTGGCCTCACGGGCGGGCCCTGTCTTACGGCCGAGCTTGGCACGCTCCGCGTGCTTGCGGCCTTCACACAGGGCCCGCCCGCTCGGGGCAGGCCCGCTACCTCCACAAGGAGGCGGACTCTTGTCCACCAGTGTGAAGCCCCAGATCGAACTGGCGCATATCCCCACGGCCGAAATCGACATCGAAGACGGCCACAACCCCCGCGGCACGGTCGCCCACGACGCAGACCTCAAGGCCCTCGCTCACACGATCGAGACCGTCGGACTCCTCCAGACGCTACGCGTGCGCAGGAAAGGCGATCGGTACGTCGTCATCGCCGGTGAGCGGCGTTACCACGCGGCGATACTCGCCGGTAAGGACACCGTGCCGGCGATGATCGAGCCTGAGATCGAGGACTCCGAGGAGTCCCGCACCGCGCGTCTGCTGGCCGCCTACGTCGAAAACCACGCGCGGGTCAACTTCGACCCCATCGCCGAGGCCAACGTGTTCGCCGCCTTGCTGCAGGGAGGTCTAACGGTCGCGGGCATCGCCGAGCAGATCGGCGGCCCCAAGAACACCAAGCAGTACCGCAACGCACGCGCCCACATCAACGAGCACTTGGCGATGCTGACGCTTCCGCCGTCGTTGTACCCGCAGATCGCTGACCGGGCGATCCCGAAGAAGGCGCTCCCTGCGCTCGTCCGACTCGCCGAGGTCATGCCCGCGCTGGCCGAACTCGCGGCAGCCAGGGTCCTCAGCCCACCCGAGGGTCTCGACCCCACCGACGGCATCGCATGGGACACATTGATCGCTTCGCCTGTCTCCATCTGCACCCGCGACTTCGACGGTTACGGAGGCGAGTTGCCCACAGGCGTCTATGAGGTAGGCAAGGAGTACGACATCGCCGGCCTCGCGCTCACCGACCAGGCGCGTGAGGCTCAGGCAGAGGCCATCCAGATCGAGGGGCGCGATCCCTTCGCCCCGCGTTTGCGGTTCGGCAAGCGCGACGCCGAGCAGGCTAGGGCCCTCAACGCCCTTGCCTGCGACGACGCAGACAGCCGTGCCCCGCAGCTGATCGTCGGCGAGGACATCGCAGCCCAGCTCGTGGAGCAGCACTACGACGAGCACCTGCAAATGCTACGTGCCCGCGCCGCCGACGCCAATCGCGTCGACCCGGCCGACGACCAATCGACCGGCCGCTCGACCAACGTCGCCACCGACTCATCAACCAGCGACACGTCGAGCCAGCTCCAGCGAGACCAGCAGGCCGCCGCTCAGCGCAAGCTCCAGGCGAACCAGCAGGCGGCCGAGCGCTCGGCGGCCAACGCGTTCAACGACCGACTCGGCGCAGCGGTCCACAGCGAGCTGCTCTCGATCCGGCCCGACGCTCGCGCGCTCCAGATCCTGGCCGCTGTCGGAGTCGGCCCGCGCCTCGATGACATCGCCTTCCGTGGCGCCCGCTACTGCCTGCCCGGCTGGATCAAGGAAACCGGATCGGGCGCCAAGGCGAGGCGCAGCTATCTCCCGGACAGGAGAGCCGCCGGGGACAGCGCCCGCGAGTTCTTGGCGTCCGGCACGACGCCCTCGCAGATCACCGGCCGCGTGCTGTCACTCGTGGTGATGGCGGTCTACGCCGACCAAAGGGCGGTCGCCGAGTCCTACCGCAGCCACTACGAGGTGACGCCCAAAGGGATGCCGTGGGCCGACGAGACCCACGACCTGATCGACGCCCTGGCCTTGAACGCGCTCGGCGCATCCGTCGTCGGTGACGTTCTGCACGCCCGCAGGACCAAGCGTGACGAGAAGCGAGCAGCGCGCCAGGCCAAGGAGCAGGAGCGCATCGAGTTGGACCGCCGCCTTGCCGATCTCTCGCAGGCCAGCGATGACGAGCTCGCCACCCTCCAAGACATGGTCGCTGGCGTGTTCGGCACGTGGACCAAGGACGGCAACACCCGCTGCCACGCCATCCGCAACGAGATGGAGGAGCGCTCCCATCGCAAGGACAAAAACAGAATCGACCGTGACCAGGCGCTACGGACGGTCTTGGACCAGATCGGCGCCGCATTGAGCCTCGAAGACCTCACCGCCGAGCAACTCGATCAGGCAGCATCGATTGTCGCCGAACGCCACGAAGAGTCCACCCCGGCCATCCAGGCGGCCATCGACAACGCCCGGCAGCACCTCCGCGAGAGCACCACCGCCACGGCGCTCGACAAGGCGGCTTAGGCCGCCGGCGTCGGCTGACGCGGGTCGCTCGAGAACTCTCGGGCGACCCGCCATGCGAACACCACCCGGCCCCGCCACCGAGCCCCATGCCGACCGACACCGGCAGCTCAGCTCACACCCCTGCATGCACCGACAAGAGGGCGCCCGCCGCTGGCCCGGCCATCCACAGCGTCTCCTTGATCGGCACGGTTCCGGCCCAGGAACCTGACCCGTCCCACCCCAACGCCGGCGTCTTGACCCGCCAGCCGCACGGCCTGCCGCTGCGAGTCCTCGCTGAACTCCTCTGCGAGATCGATGGTCTCTACGGACTAGCTGCAATTGACGGCGCCGCCTACGACCTGCTCCTCGGTCACGTGCGTGCCCTGTGGAACACCGGACGCCCGAGGTCGCCCTGACGTTCCCCGCGTCGGCCGTCGCTCCGGCCGACATCGGCGTATGGGGCCGCGAGCGCTGAGTGGTGCGGTCGAGCGCCGGCGGCGGTCCCTCCTGATGAAGGAGGACTTCATGTCCAAGGAAACCAGCTCCTGGCTGAACAACAACGTGCTGATCGGGCTCACCGACAAGCGCGGCCACGCATGGCACTACCGAAAGTCAGAGCAGGGCGCCGAGCCCAACCACCTCCAGACCGTCCGGGGCGCCGGACGCGCAGAGCGCAACATGCTCCGCACCGTCGCGGGCGACTTCGACACCTCGACATCGCAACCCTCGACACGCTGCACGCCGTGCTCACCTAACCCGGCTCCCGGCCGCTGGCACCGTGTCCACGGTGCCAGCGGCCACCCACCCCTCCCCGCACCTCGCCCCACCATGCGCCCCCCGACGACCCAGGCGACCGCCGGCAGACGCAGGGCTCAGCCCAAACGCGTAAGCCCTCGATTCAGGACGAGCGGGCGCGACCGTAGGCAGCGATGACGTCCGCGAGGTCGCCAATGGCCCGGCGGTCCGCAACGTTCTCGGCTTCCAGATTGGGGCGCTCGGCAGGGAACCGCGCCTCTTCGATGGTGTCCAACCGATTGGTAACCGTCAGCGCCAGATCGCGGCGCCGAGCTTGGAGTTGCGCGATCTGACCGGCGCTGAACTCGACGTCGACCGACTCCTCCTCCGGTCGGCCGTTCCACGCCACAACGCACAGGACGTCAAAGGCATCGCGAAAGATCGTCGCGAGAGCGAGCTGCTCCGCGACGGGCTTGTCCGCGAAGAGGTCGAAACCTTCGTGCTTCAGTTCGAGGATCTCCAGCGTTTGAGTGTGCAGAGACACGCGCTGGGTGCTGGAAACGCGCACGACGCGCACGTCGATACGCTCTAGGGCGTTCATGGAGGTACCTTCTCCTTGGGCCACGCCCCCGGCCGCTACAACGGCGCGGGGGCACTTTGTTGGATGAAGCGGACGACATTAACAAGCCGACCGCCGAAATACCAGCACCAAGCCCATCGCCCTACTGGTGGCTGGTCCTGCGCAGGGACCCCCGGTCCCGCCGACGCCATTGAGCGCCCTTCGGCGCGACGAGCCATCGCCGAGGGAGAGCGGCGCAGAGGCACCGCAGATGTGCAACGGCACCTTTTAGCCCACCGCGCTTCGTTAGCTCCGGCGCCTGGCCGTAGCTCTGAATCCTGGCACGCGCGTTCGAGTGCTCTCGGGAGGACATGGGGTCCAGCCGGGACGGACTCTCCGCATGAAGGACGGCGCGTCCCGACGGCGTCACGAGCCGCGCGGCGCCGCCTCCCGTCAGCGTCGACCGCGCCACCACTCCGCAAGGAGGCCGAGAGCTACCACGACGGCAATGAGCCCCATCACCCAAACGAGCTTCTTTCCTTCGCACGAACCGTCGGCGCAATAGGTGGCGGCTATTGGGGCTAGCCGTATAGGACACTGCACCATCACGATGCCGGGGGAGCGTCACTTGTAGTAGCGCGGCGTGCCTCGCTGGACTGTTTTGGCTCCAAGAACGCGCCAATCCATGCTAGAGGCGCGAGAACGATGAGCCCTGCGAAGGCAAAACCCCATCGCCCGCGACGGTAGCAGCGCACCACCAAGAAGATGTGGACTGTCCACGCCACGGCAAGAATTGCGATCCATGGTGCGCTCATTTAACTCGACGTGCGCCGCGAAAGCACATGTACTCCTGCACGAGGATGCCGGGTGCCAGGCTCGCGAAGAGCTTAAGTAAACCCGTCGGCTTTACGATTTCATCAGGATCGAGATCAACGGAGGTCATTTCCTTGATGCATCCCTCTAGCCCTTGGCGATGACGGAAGCACCTCATATAGTAAGCGCCGTTGTTGGCCCACAGGTCAACGCATTTGTAGTACTTCTTGATCCACTTCTGTGCCTCCTTCATCGATTGAGCCGATCCAGGCTCTCGGCCGCCGAGATCCATCTGGTTGAAGGGGTCCTGGTTGGCGTAGTCGTAGGCATTGGCAGACCCTCCGGAGACCGGGTCGGTCTGGAGGAACCGTCCGATCGGAGCGAGGTAGGTGCGGGCCCCCATCTGCATGACGCCCGGGGAGGGACCGGTGAGCAAGCCCACACTGCCGAACCAGCCGTAATCGCGGTGGGCGCCGGTGAGCTGATTTCCGAACTCGTCGAACACACCCCTCCACGTCGGCGCGGCACCGCTGGTCACACCCTCCGCGATGACGTCGCCGCGAAGGTTTGAGAGCATCATTGTCGGTGCCGTCTGATCCGATGCCTTCCTCGCGATGAGCTCGTCATCGAGGCCCTTCAGGAAGCGCGTCCAGACGATTCCGGTCTCGCTCCAGCTTGCGCCGCTGGCGCCGTCCTCGTAGTGATAAGTCGTGGGGTTTGCCGGCCCGTTGCCCGGATCGGTGGTCGATGTGCGCATAATCGGATCACGGGAGAACGTCACGGGAAAGCCCAGCGGCTTCAGTACGGACGCGACCTGGTCGTTGACGTCGTAGCCGATGCCGGGCAGCGGCCCGGGCAGCGGCCCCCACACGGATTGGACGCGCAGGATGCCGTCGTAGGTTACTGCGTTCCCGGCGCTTGAGGTGATGCGGTCAGCGCTGTCATAGACCGAGGTCTTGGTCGACGGGGCAGTGGTCTTGGCGCACGCGCCGGCGCTTGCCGCGGGGTAGGCCGTGACCGAGGTTCGATTGCTGTTGACGTCGTAGCCGTATACGCGCGTGAAGCAATCGGTGGCAGAGACCGCTGCCTTGTCCTGGACTTCCTTGAGCCGCCCAGCGCCGTCGTAGGCCATCGTCTGGCTTCGTTTCCCGGTGCCGGTCGTTTCAGCCACGATCCGGCCCCCCGCGTCGTACCTGATGTGATCCTCGGCCCACACGCACGAACAGCTGGCCTTGGAGTGGACGCGGTCGGTCGCTTCACCGGCCGCATTCCAGGTAGTCGTCGTAAGCTGGCCCAACACGTTCTGGGTCTTGAGGTTGCCGTCTTCGTCCCAGGTACCCGTGACGGCACCAAACTGGCTGTCATTGATCGTCGTGGGAAGCAGGCGCGAGTTGTAGCCGTAGGTGCGCGTCCCGTGGGGGTCGGTCTTCGAGACCAAGGCGCCGTTGATGTTGTACGTACTTGTGGTGACCGATCCTTTGCTGTCAGTGTAGGACGACAGCCGGCCGTTGTTGTCGTACGTACTGGTCAGTGGGTGCGCCGGATCGCTGGCATTTGTCACAGTCGAGACGTGGCCCTGATTGTCATAGGACATGGAGATTGTCGAATCATCGACCATGATGCCCGAGTCGTAAAACTGCGCCCCTCTGTTCGTGGGCCGACCCGCGTTGTCGTAACCGAGCGTCTCGGTGCGCAACCCGTTGGTTCCCGTCGTAATGATCGACAGAGGGTTCAAGTCGGCGTTGTAATCGTGGGTGGTGACTGTGGGCATCGGCGCCTCTGGCGAAGCCACCACGGTCGACTTTCTCATCAACTGGCCGGTCCACTCGTAGTGCTGAAACGAGTTGATGCCGTAGTACAAGAAGGACGTTTGATGAGCGCTGCCGAACCCTCCAGCGTTGGCGGGGCGGCGCACCGTGGCCACGAGAGGGGCGTTGGCGTAGTAGACCGTTTTGGTGGTCATCGGCGCGGCACCGCCGCCGGGGTCGACGGTCACCGAGGTGGGCATGCGCAGCGCCCAGCCGCGGTTGGGGAAGCCTGCGCTGTCAGCGCCGTCGTAGCCGTAGGTCGTGATCCGGCTGTCCGCGATGTGCGTTCCGCTGCTGTCGTCGTACTGGGCGCTGACGGCCACCGATGTCGGAAGGTGATACTCCGCCCCGCCGGGGCTGTTGGCGTCGTAGCTGGTGACAGTTCGTGTACGCCCGTTGACCTCCCCGACCCCCGGCACCGTCATCTTGTGTGTCGGACCCAACGTCCAGAGTCTGTCGACGCCGTTGGAGTCGTAGTGATGGACGGTCTCCAGCGCCTGGGCCGCTTGCTGGGTCGGAACCGTGGTCGAAGCGAGCGCCGTTCTCCGGTTCTGCCCCGAGAGTTCCATAACGACGTTGCCGTTGACGTCGTACTGCGTGGTCGAGAGAGTGACCGACTCGCCCATCCCGCGAAGGCGGTTCACCTCACGACCGTCGGCGTCCATGTAGTAGACCGTCGAGCCAAGAGCCCACTCAGTGGGCGTAGCGGGGACATGGGAGGGGATCGAGACTGCCGTCGCGTCGGTAGGAAGGTCGTCGGTTTGGTCCCAGGTCGCCATCCGGGCGGTGGTCATCGATGTGGGGGCGTCGGTGCCTGTCAGCGCGATCCCGTAGCGGACCGTCCAGGTCGCATCGCTGCCCAGCGTGGAATGGACGCGCTTGACCAACAAAAGGCGTCCGGTGTTGTCGTCACCGGGTCTGGTCGTGTAGGCCATACGCCACGTCGCCTGCCCCGGAGCGGTTATCAAGTCGACGTGCCCGTTGGTTGGGTGGTAGTGGTAGCTGGTCGTGCCGGCTGCCGCCGAAAGTCGCGGGTTGACCGCACTGACAAGACGACCCTGCGTGTCGTAGACGTAGTTTTGGATCACGCGTTCGGTCGTCGCGCTACCCGACCAGTAGCCGTGGTTGATCGACGTCACCCGCGGCTGGTTTCCGGTGGCGGCGTTCTGCTGCCAGATGAACTTCAGGTAGCGGTCTTCTTGTGCGTTCACGGTGTGCTTGCCCGCCGTCACCTTCGTGAGGCGATACCGCCCGTTGACGACCTGATAGTCCAGCGTCGGCGTGGCGCTTGAGCCCGGACGCGTGAACGTCGTCACGTGATAGTTCGGACTGCCCACGGCGTCCCGCGCAAAAGTGGTTGTCGAGCCGTCGGTCTCGGTCAAGACCCATGGATTCCCGGCCGACCCCGTCAGCTTCATGCCCACGTGGTCAGCGTCGGGCTCCCAGCCAGTGACATTGCCGTTCGGGTCGGTGACCTGGGTGAAGGTGAACTTGCTCCCATTGGAGGTGTTGACCTCCGCGTAGTTGTAGGTCCATCGGACCGTGTCGGTCACCGGGGTCCACAAGTCAAGCGAGTTCGAGAGCGCCGCGGGGTCGGTACCCGCCTCCTCCTCGCCCGCGTCGAAGTCCGCCTCATAGCCGTAGGTGCCCGGGGCCGTCACCCAGCGGGTCACCTGCTCTTCCTTGACCTCGGAGTAGTTATAGAGGTCCGCATACGGCAGCGCGCCGCCGTCGCCGGCGAAGCTCGCGGCCCAGTGCGGACCGAACATCTCCGCGTCGCGGGTGCTCACATTGCGCGAGTGGTAGGTGCGCGAAACCGCAAGGCCACCGTCGAAGGAGGCCAGGTCGACGTCCTGGGAGGAGACGCTGAAGTCCCCGGTCAGAAGGTTGACTTGGCCGGGACCGATCGGCGCGGTCGCCTGCTTCTGCGGGTCACGTCGATCGAGCTTGAAGTTGACCGGTTCGGTCGCGCCGTTGGTCCCCGCCGGCCCCGTCAGGACCGCACGGACGTGAACCGATCCGTCGATGTTCCCGCCAGTGGTCGACTGGAGGTCCCACACCAGCGGCTTGTTGTCCACCCCACCACCGCTGGCCGCATTGACGGGAATGTTCGTGGACGTGACGCTCGTTCCGTCGCGAAACCGCAGAGCCGATGCCGGAATGTCGGTCCAGTACCGCTGCGTTCCCGCGACGTACTGAAAGGTCATTGACGTCACCGAGGCATTGGGAGCGTGCGCCACCAACTTGACGCGGCGAGCGGTCATCAGCCCCTCTTTCGGACTCGTCACCTCTGCGCCTGCCGGAGCTGCGGCGATCGACTTGATCTCCAGGTAGGGGGCGTTGGCGGTGCCCGTCGGGGCGATACGCGTATCGATCCGCGTACCTGCCGGCGTCGCCGCCCTGCTCAGCTGCACGCCGTAGTCGGGGATCCCCTCCACCGGGTACGTTCGGTACCGCTGCCAGTACCCGACGACATCGGTCAGGTTGACGTCCAGCCACCCGGCACCAACCACCGGAGCCGCCGTGCCCTTCGACGATAGGTCCGGGTTCAACCGGACCGCTGGCGGGTTCCCTTGGAGAAACGGGTAACCGTAGTACGGATAATCGCGTGAGGTCGTCCAATCGGCGGAGATCGCGGAAGCGATCACGCCCTGATCGGTCGCCGCGCCGGTCACGACGTTGCTCATCTGGTACATCTTCAGATGGGCCGAGTCGATGTAGTCGTCATCGGCGAGGTAGGTGAGCGGCGAGAACCGCAGTCCAACCCGCTGCTGGCCGAGCAACGCTGTGCCCGACACGAGATACCCCGTCGCAGCCATGTTGGGGTCGTTGCACAGCGTCGTCACGTCCAAACCCCCGGCCGGACACATACGCGAGATTGGAGCCGTCGAGCTCACCACGCTGGTCGTCGGATCGACCACCACCGGCCACTCGCGCTCCGGTCGCGCAAGCCACCTACGGTCGACGCTGAACGAGAGGGACGCGATCCCGTCGCCGAGTTCTCGCACGGTGTAAACCGGGCTTGGCGCCGGTTGCCCGGCCGCGTCCGTGACGACAGGAACGGGCAAAAGGAAGACGGTACGACCGGCGCGCGAGACGACAACCGCACCCGATCGCTTGTCCGTGCTCAGCTCCAGCCCCTCAGAGAGCTTGATCGCGTACTCATAGTCACTCGTCGCCGACGGGCCCGCCAGCGACAAGGTCTCCTTGAGGCCGTCCACGACGGCACCCAACTCCACGGTGACACCAGGAACAGCATCCGAATACCGCGCATGCGTCCCGTCGACCGTGGCAGGCGCGTGCGCACCCTTCAGCGCCATCGCGATCCGGTCCTCTCCGGCCGTGAGAACCCAACTGTCGTCGCCGCTCTCCCCAAGCGCGGAGGGAAGCTCTATTGCGACTGGCGTCGTGTCAACCCGCCAGCCCTCAGGCGCGAGATGATCGCCGCGGCGCTTCAGCGCAAAATCGAAGGACCGCCAATCGCCCTGACCGTCGCGCCAGCGCACTGGCTCCAACGCAGCGCGGGTGATGCGACTCCCGTCCTTCGCACTCCACGTCGTGGAGTTCACGGTCCGCCGCTCCGCAATCTCCTCCACCGCATCTCGCGGCGCCGTCAGAACCGGATTGCGGACCTCACCCTGCGCCCCACCGCCAGCGTGATCATCGGCGCCCAGCGCAGAGCCAACCGGAAAGAGCGCCAACACAACCAGGCTCACCAAGAACGGCACCACAAAGCCGCCAGAAGCAAACCGCACGGACAACTTGGACAGCGGGCTTAGGCCGAGGCGTGTAGGCATAGCGACAGATCGGTCTTTCGAGAAGGCAGGTGGGCAGCAGGTACTTCAGGTGGGACTCAGCACGCGAACAGCACTGCTGCGCGCTCAGGCGGCGGTCACTGTAGCGGCATCGACGGCGGAGCACAAAGCACCTGGAGATCCGGCGCCACGACTTTCACCAATACAAGGAATTGTAAGGAGACCTTCCTAGACTCTCGACTGGGTGTTCGCCGGGGTTTGGGAGGATCGCCAAACAGTTGCGCAGTCCTTGGAGCTTTACGTGCATGCTTCCTTATCAACGACTAGTACTGATCGTTCGAATGTACGCCGCGCACGACCGCACGTAGAGGCGATAGAGGCCACCAAGTGCACCTGAGTTGGTGTCGCGGTGACTCGACCGAAGGTCCAGGCCCGGGGGCCGGGCAGGGCGTGATCCGTGCAGACCGCTCGTCGGCCGACAAGCGGGCGCTGACGCGTCGCCTTCGGCGAGGTCTGACGACCCCCGCTTGCTCTGCCGCCTCGTCGGCCTGCCTCGGCTCGCCCATGCCCAGCCCCCGGCCCACCAGCCCCCAGCGTCGAGCCTTCGGCTCGCCGCACAACCCGCCCACCAAGCCTCAGCTCGACAGGCTCCGCCGCCTCAGCCGACAGACCGGAACAACATTCGCAACACCGCGCTCGTCACGCGACGCCAGCGCCGAGATCACCCGGCTTCTAGCGCTGCCTCGCAGCTCGCACACCGGGCCCGCCAGCGCGGAAGCGCACCGCGAACTCCACGCCATCCGAGACGCGCTCGCCACCAGCTACGGGACGGCAGACCGGCCCGACCATCACGACGACGAGCACCCGTCCCGCCGCCCTACTAGCGCTCTCGCCGCACGACGCGGCATCAGCTCATGGCGTCCGGCCAGCTCGCGCTAGATCGACAGAACAAGCCCTGCGGTCCTGACTTGACATTCGAGTCCTCGAAGCGCTCCCGCACGACACCGTCGCCGGCACGTCCACGAGGCGCGACGACCACCGCGCCCGCCGACGCGCAGGACGCGGCGACCGGGCAAAGCTCGCACGCCGCCTCGCGCGCGCGGCAAACCATGGCACCCAACTCCATGAGCGCCTGACCCAGCTCCGGCGGGGTGTGTGACGGAGCGAACCCCGTGCGCTCCAGCACGCGGCGGACGTTCGTGTCGACCGGCAGCTCGTCACGCCCGAAGGCGAACGCGCCGACGGCCGCCGCCGTGTACGGCCCGATCCCCGGCAGCGTCCGCAGATCGTCGGGCCAGCCGCCGTCGGCCACCGCGGCGCACGCCTCGCGCAGGCGCAGCGCGCGGCGGTTGTAGCCGAGCCCGACCCACGCCGCCAAGACCTCGGCGACCGGTGCGTCAGCCAGCGCCTCGGCCGTCGGCCAGCGCTCCAGCCAGGCGAGGTAGCGCGGGACGACCCGCGCCACCTGCGTCTGCTGCAGCATCACCTCCGAGACGAGGATCGCGTACGGATCCCGCGTCCGCCGCCACGGCAGATCCCGTGCCTCGCGGCCATACCACTCCAACAACGCCTCGGCGAGCATCGCCGCAGCCGAGCTACGCCGGCGCCTCCATGTCGGTCAGCTGCCTGAGGTCCCGCCGCAGCTCCCGAATCTCGTCCCGCAGCCGCGCCGCGTACTCGAAACGCAGGTCCTCGGCGGCTTCCAGCATCTCCTTCTCCAGCTCGATGATCGTCCGGTCCAGCTCGGTCGAGGTCATCGCCTCGGTCTTGACCT
>WUUC01121382.1_pt1 | contig 30982 bp, 46 predicted proteins | sample 6278441 | NCBI WGS metagenome assembly WUUC01 (sample SAMN13675441, study PRJNA597444) | soil metagenome | isolation source: soil | place: USA: Washington | collected 2017-10 | reverse complement strand
TTTACTCCACTCGCCGTCGAGGTAACATCCGCGGCGGTTGTCGAGCCTTTGGCCCCACCACGAGTGATGGCTTTCTGTGTGCCCCCCGTCAGCGTTGCGTCTAGCGCTGCACCTGTTGGCAGCGCGCTAGAGGTCACAGCTACATTCGGTGTGCCGCTGATAGATGCGGTTACGGTGCCCGAAACAGGTTGTGTGACTCCTGATCCATCTACAGGAACGCGGCCGGTCACCAGCGCTGGCGTTTTGGTGTCGATGTTGCCCAACGAGGTGTTGCCCGTTGTTTGCAGCGCTGAGGTGCTCGCGCCACTTGGCAGCGGTTGCGACGAGATGCTGACTGGCTGGGTGGCGGGGAAATTACTGACGCTGACCGCGGGTGTACCACTGATGGTCGCTGTGACGCTGCCGCTCACGGGCACTGCAGATTGATTCGACGCAATTACTACAGGCGAGGAAGCGGCCATCGTGGCTTGGCCGACTCCGGGTGTCTTGGTGCTTAGCGCAGCAAGGGTTGTCTCAGTAGCTCCCCCGGTCACCGTCATGCTACCGCTTACAGGGATCGGCGACTGATCCGACGCGAGTACGACGGGCGTTGATGCAGCCATGGTCTTTTGACCCTGGCTGTTGATCTTCGTATTGAGAGCAGCAACGGTAGTCTCTGTCGCGGCGCCCGTGGGCAGCGTGGAGCTTGTTATCGCAACATTCGGGGTGCCCGTGATGCCCACGGTACCAGAAATTGGCTGAGTGACCCCGGAGCCATCCACAGCGAGTCGGCCACTTACGAGCGCGGCGGGAAGCTGAGCTGAATCTACCGTAAGCGATCCGGAGTTGTCCGAGATGGGGATCGCGGTTTGATTGCTTGCAATCACGACCGACCGGGAGGCTGCCATAGCAGCTTGCCCAAGTCCGGGTGTCTTTGTATTGAGTGCCGCAAGGGTCGTTTCGGTTGCAGCGCCAGTCGGAAGGGGAAGCGCCGCTGCGCTCACCGCTTGAGTGGCTGGCAAATTTGAGACACTGACCGCCCCAGAGACGGGTTGAGTCGCTGGGAAATTTGAAACCGTTACCGAGCCATCAACGGTCAACGAGGCGCCGCCATCGTCCACTGTCAACGACCCATTGTTATCGGTGATCGCTACAGCGCCGTCCGTTGTGGTCTTGATGATCTGGGCGTTGTCCGAGCTGTCTTTACCCAAGAGCAGCAGACCGGTCTCGTCCCCGGTCAACGCTTCCTCACTTGCTACGCTATCAATCGCTGGAGCGCCGCTGGTGTCTACTTGTACGAATGGTATACGCTCGCTCATTCTGAATGCCTCATTAAGTTACTCTCGGAGTCAATGCGGCCGTACTCCACTAAGTATTCACGCTGTATAGACAACCTTCACCGACCAGCCCGACTGGAGCTGGAAACCAGCCACGCTGGCATTCCAGTAGAGCACCGTCCCGGCTGTCAGCGCGTTTCGCGTGGCAGCAGTAGACCCGTTCGTGTTACTGAAATATGCGCTACCGGTCTTATCGCCATACTTGAGATTCTGAATTAGAACACCGTTCAAGTAGATTCTCGGTATCGAAGACTGACTTGGCGTCTGGCTCAACGCGCTTGCGCTTACTGGCTCGCCATCGCTACTTGTCGCGAGCGTAGTAAATGAATCTTCAACAAAGGCAACTGACTCGCTGACGGAGGCACTTTGCCCTTCTATGTTGAACTCGTTGATGGCCAGGTCGCGATAGTGTTCTCGCTCAGCGTCGGTGATGCCACGCGGTAAGACCGCGACATGCGACACAATGATGTCGCCAGGCGAATACCCGTATGCAGTAAACAGCGAGAGTACTAGTGATAATGGAAACGTAGGTCCAACGCGGAAAGCGCCATGGTGGCTCGCTATCGCTCTGTACGCCAGCGCATCCGAGCCCGCACCGAGGGACTCGCGTCCTGACACTATGCCCGTAAACAACCAATGCGCGTTTGTGTCACTCTCGACAAGATCCGGAGCTGTTCCGGCCGTAACATCTGTCCAATAGTACGCGTACAAGTCACGCGAAGATGAGTGCGAGGAGTCATCAAAGCCGATATACGCCTGGAGATGCCCAGGAGCATCAAGCACAATGCGGCGCGTTCCAACTGACTGCACCGCCTCTGAGATACGCGCGACGACCATCAACGTCGGCATGCATGAGCCTGCCGGGAACCTCGATCCGATGTCGCAGCTCAGACCAGCGTTTGGGGCTCCTAATAGCTGCACTGCTGGTGCGCCCATGCCAGCATCCATCGCAATGAACTGCGGCGCATTCTCTGGCGTTATGCGTGTCAACGTAGACAGCCCAGCAAGGTCGGTCCACGAGGTTATGTCTGTTCCCGTTCGAACAATCGTATTGGTCTTGCGTGCGTCAAAAACAATGGCGCCACGCTCTAGTAATGCGGAGTTATACCGCATGCTCCGAGGCCGAGCATCCCACACGTGGGATTGCATACCTGCGAATAGGGCAGGAGCGCGGGCAATGATTCCCGAACGCGAATAGTCATCGGTATCGATCTTATCGATCGTGCCTTGATCAGTCACAAACGAGCACACCTGATTGAGCACGGCATGTTTCAAGCTGCCTTGCTCGCGAACACTACGAACGTTGATGGTGCCACTACATCCTGTAGCGCAAACCACAGCATCGGTCACTTTCGTTTGGACCGACTCAATGACCCATTGAGAGTTTGTGTAGAGATCCGCGCCAAGGTGCAGGTAGTACCTGCTGGAACCCTCTTGGTAGATGCCACCAGTGAGAATGACGTTGTTGCCGCCACTGCACCCGCGGACTTCATAAGTAAGATCAGTGCGTGCTGCTCCGTCATCGTGTGCGTAACCAACGTCACGATAGACAGTGCAGCTCGTCGGTCCCAGCACGTCCGCGATGATGTAGATGTGTTGATTAAGTACGATCCAACTATCTTTATACGTTACAGCGCTAGGCGAACCACGATACCCAAGCATCGCAGCAAGCCCCGTCACTGTTGACTTGCCGTCTGCCACTGCGGTTATGCTGGCGCCTGACCCAGAAGGCAGCCCTGTCGTGTACATCGCGCCGCTTCTATGGCGCGAACTCGATGAAAGCCCACCCTGCACGTTGCCGCCGAACCACCCGACGACCGCCGCCTCATATAGCACCGGGTAAACACAACCGTTTGGATCGCAATCGATCGCCGTCACGGACCACACTGCAGTGCCGAACCAAATGCCGATCGTGCAGTACATCGCGTTGCAGCGTTCGAGGTAAAGGTGTTGATGGTTCTTGTCGAAATCAGGGGCAAGCACTTCCCCGACGTTATTGTCTCGAAAATCAAATCCGACAGCTTCATGCCACGGTGTGTCAGTGAGGGAATACGCATTCTGCGCGACACCACGCACGATCACATCACGCATCGTGAGACGCCAGGTAGAACGTGCTCGAATACCCCCGCGTGGGTTCGCGCCGCCTGGGAACTGGATGCGCAGATTTTGCAGCACAACGCTATTGGTTAGCGTGTTGTGTCTTTCACCGTTGGCGTAATAACCGATCGATATACCGGGGAAGTCCGCCTCACGTGAAAACTCCAGCGCGACAGATCCCGCTGAGCCCATTCCTATGATGCTGGGCGCATAGCGCGGGAAGTCCGCATTGATAAAGATGCCGTTGGCCATGGGCCACGTACCGGGGGGCACATACACGCAAGCACCGCCCCGTTGATCGCCGCCATTCTCTGGAATGCCGCACGCCGCTGCAGCTGCCGCAAGAGCAGCTCGAAACGCCGCCTCAAAGTTGAGGTCGGTGACCGGCTCCCCACCTGGTGTAAAATCGCCGACGTAGAAACCGCCGCGCAAAGCAGTGATGCTTGCCTGTAGCGCGATGATATCTTGCTCTTGCGCCAGGTTGAGTTCGTCAACCGGAATGTACGAGATGTCGATCTTCGCATTGGCGTTTGACAGCACAACGGAGTCTGCAGACGCAGAGCTACTAGCCGTCGCCAACCTATTGTTGGCGACGGTCGCTGGCGATATCTGTTTTCCGTGAATGGCCATAGGGCTGGGGTCTCCCTAGATCAAGCCATTTCGAGCGAAGCAATGTAGTCGAAGTCGATCAAATCGTCGGCGCTCAACTCGTATTGAGCGACGCTGCCGTTCCAGTAAAGTTTGTCGCTTGCTTTCACCGAGTCCAGCGCCTTGGCGAGTGTGCCGTCTGCGCTGAAGTAACAATCACCTTCAACGTCGCCGGTTACGTTGACTTTGATGCCGTTCACGAAGACTTGAACATACCCCTTTGCGTTGAACGCCATCCCATCATTACAAGCGAGATTGCCGTCTGCGGTGGTCACCTCTGCGACCATCCGCTTGTTGCTAATTTCAGCGCCGCCACCAGCGGTGATGATCTGAGCATCAACATAGGCCTTGGTGGCTGCACCTTGAGGATCAGTCGGATCAGTAAGGCCAATGACCGGATTACCCCCCATGTCGAGGGTGCCGGAGATCGGTCCGTTGTTACCATCCAGCCGAAGATAATCGGTCTCTACGTTCTCAAGAATCGCTTCTATCGCGACCTCATTGAGCGCGTGAGAGTGGTCAGCACGCGCTACTAGATTGGATACGCCGGCCGAGCCTGGCAGCGTGGCGTCTTCAATCGCGTCGTCCCAGGCTTCCTCGTCGTATCCGAGTTGGTCTGTGTCGTTGAAAGCGACTTTGAATTGGTTGCCTGTGAGGATCAGACCCGTTCCCGGTAAGTAGGATCCAGCACCCGAGAACTGCGTGAACGTCAACTCGGTTGTTCCGAACGTAACCGGCCCAGTTGTGGTGAGCACCCAACCGGTATTCTTGTTGACGTCACCTTCTTCTACGAAGGTGAATAGACCCGCGGTGACTTCTTCGGCGGTGTTGGCGTCCGCGGCACGTGTCCACGCGCCCGATGTGTTGACAACCCAAATGCCATTCTGTGTGGCCGTGCTCTGCTGCTTCGCAAGCACACGGTCATCTTGCGCAAGCGTGACTCCGTCCACCTCGGTGGTAGCACCTCCGAGAACGATATCTCCTGTAGTGGCTACGCGAACCGAAGCTTTGAGATCGAGACTGGATGTAACCGAGTCAACGTAAGCCTTGGTAGCTGCGTCCTGAGCTTGCTCGGGATTTGCGAGATTGACGATCTTATTACCGGTGCCAAGATCGAGAGATCCCGACAAGGCACGCGAGCCGTCGCGATACAGAAGAGTGCTCTCGTACGCCGTTACCAGGTTCGCTGCGGCGACCGTATCGTTTGCAATGTTAGCTCCCGTGATGGAGGCATCCACGATCTTGCTGCTATCAACCGAGTTATCGGCAAGTTTTGCAAGAGTGACGCTTCCATCGGCGAGTTTCGCGCCCGCGACCGCATCATCAGCTAGCTTGTCTGCTGTGATCGCAGCATCCAAGATCGCATCCGTCGTGACCGCGTCGTTTGCAATCTTTGCTGCTGTGACTGACGCAGCCCCAAGCTTGGCTTCCGTGACAGCGCCACTTGAAATTTTGCCGGCTGTGACAGCGTTGTCCGCTATCTTGGCTTCGACCACCGATGAATCGGCCAGTTTGTCTGAGACCACGGCCTGGTCGAGAATCTTCGCTGTAGCGACAGCGTTGTCGGCCAGTTGCGCGTCTGTGATCGTAAGATTGGCAAGTTTCGCCCCTACGATTGTCGCATTGCGAATTTGTTTACCGTCGAAAGCCATCGCTTAAGTCCCCTTGAAGTTAGATAACTGCGTCGTACCAAAAGTCTATAAAGTCAGTTGGATGCAGATTGAATTCGGCCTGCGCTCCATTCCAGTAGAGACGATCGTTCTGCGCGATGTTTGGTCGCGCTTTGGCTGTGACTCCGCCGTCTGAAGACCAGTAGCAAGCACATCCGGACGTGGATTCGTACCCGATGTCTGTGACCAAGATTCCGTTGATGCTCACGTTGAGAGCACTCTGCGGGTGTGGGGTCACAGCCAGTCCAGTGGAACATGCTAGCTCACGGCCGACTCCGGTTGTCAGGAGCGCGGGCATGTGCTTGTTGTATGGCGCCTCAACAACAAGGATACCGGATGAGCGAATGACTGGATTGATCTTGGCAGCCCAACCGTATGTGGTGTTGCCCTCACGGGTCTCAGTCGTAAAGCCAACACGAGCATTGCTCGCTGTACGGCTGTACACGCCGAACGTTGTCGCGAGCGCTCCATCAGGACCCTCAACATCACTTCGAAAGCCCAATGCAGAGCCGGCGCGTGGAGGAAATTGGAAGGTAACGACTGTGCTGGGCGTCGCTACTTGAGCGCTGGCATTTACTCCAGTGAGCGTTGGAACGGCTGTCAGTTCATCCGTACCCGTTACCTGCAAGAGCCACAAAGTCACTCCTGTTGGCTGCGCAAGCCGAATTGAAACCGTCGCACCTGGAGATACGTCTACGCCGTTCTCAGTCGGAACGAATGAAGTTCCATTGTTCACCAGGCATAGAGGGCTCAAGGGCATCGGATAAGTTCCCCACTGTGTGCTCGCAGCCCGCTATGGGCAGGAAGGGATCACAACGTGACGAACCATAAGGAAATAAGTGGGGGTAAGTTTCTTCCCCACTTAGGCCGATAAACATTCTTTGAACTTTTGCCACGCCGTTCGTATCCAATGGCATGACCACCAAAGTGATCGACATTCGGACGGGCAAGCCAATCACGAACGTCTCCGATCGTGTTGCCGCTCAAGTGAGCCAAGGCGGGGTCGCTTTGCGCCTAGCAGTGGGCTGCACGGTGGTGAACGGCACCCTTCGCACACATCGCTACCGCGACCACCTGGTCCTTTGGGATCTCACCAACGCCGGCAAGCGCGGCAAGAGTGTCGCCAAGCTCAACCTCGAGCCGTCTTACACTTTGAGCGCCGCTCATCGTGATGCAGTCATGGAGCAAATTGCTCTCATGCTCGAGAGTCTGCAGAGCTACGGAATCGCTGCGGCAGTGCTAGGCGAGCTGGCGGCTGCGTCCAAGCAGTTTGTTCTTAGGCAGACTGAAGAGCGAGGCGTTGATGTGGCGCCGGCCACGTTCGCCCCCATCACCATCAAGACTGAGATCTTGGATCTCGTAGCATCTTACGATGACTTCACGGTCCGCTGTCTCACAGACAAGCACAATCTTCCGACAGCCATCCCCGGAATTCGGGGCAGCAAGAAGTCCGTTCAGAAGTTCTACACCTGGGTGGCCGCCAACTTGGCGAGCATCGAGAAGATGTCTTACCGTGAGGTCTTGGCCGGGATGCTGAAGGAAGGTATCCGGTACCACGGTTTCTGTGCGATGGACTGACCGCGCATTTTCGCATCCGGTGTACAGCTCCTAGCAAAAAAATGACCGTCCTATCGGATTCTGACCTATTGTCCCGCGGGTATCAGCTCATCGATCCCTTTGATCCGGCCAAGGTCCAGCCCGCAAGCTACGACCTTTCTCTGAACCCCGAGATCCTGGTTCTCCGAGATCCACTGGCGGCGCCTGACGCACGCGTGCACACCCTGGATCTGCGTACCGCGACCCCTGGCGATTATACGTACCCTGTCATCATGACCCGGCAGGGCTACACGTTAGAGCCGGGCCAGTGCGTGCTTGGGTCTACTGTAGAACGAATCACGTGCCCCCGAGACTGCGTCGCTCAGGTCGAAGGCAGGTCGAGCCTGGGTCGGGTTTTTCTCTCAATTCACGTGACGTCTGGGTTCGTCCACCCTGCGTTTGACGGTCAGGTCACGCTCGAGATCGTCAATCATAGCCCCTGGCGTCTGATGATCTGGCCACGGATGTCCATCGCTCAGATCAGCTTTTCGCGGATGACCGGCCCGAGTCAGCGCCCCTATGGAGCTATCGCGCTGGGTAGCCGCTACCAAGGGCAAATCGGCACTACGCCCGCCGCGAACCAACAGAGCAGAGCGAGGCCGTGACTGGTGTAGAGGGGCGGCATGCTCAATGCTCCTGTCCCGCTAGAACAGCTCTCAGTCCTCAACCAGCTTCGTGATCTTGTCGCGCAGAACGCGACCAACAAGGGCTTTCGAGCCAAGTTTGCTGAGGGCCTCAGTGCCGATCAATGGAGCGCGGGACCCGGCCAGCTCATCCGAGCTTCCGTTTACTGCATCAACCTGATCGGAGAGATCTCAGAGTTCTGGGAAGCTTTCCGAAGCGGCACCCTCGATTCAGAGTGTGACAAAGCAGATAAGATGAGAGCGCTCGGGCTCCCCGGTCTCACGTGTGCAGAGGAAGAGATCGCGGATCAGCTCATCAGAGTCTTGGACAAGGCGGAGGCGTTCGGGGTAGACGTCGCACGCGCAGTGTCCGCAAAGATGGCTTACAATGCGTCTAGACCCGCGTTACATGGAAATAAGAACGCGTGAGCTAGCTCTTTCCGTAGCTATACGCAACAAGCGTTCTGTGCGCCCGCAAGTACGGACCAAGAGCCGCCAACGAGGGTTTGGGCATGTCCGGTATCGGGGCGCCGTCTCCCGTGTCCAGGCTCCGTTGGAATCGCTGCTGGAGCTTGCTGAAAGTCACCTGCACTGCAGCCTCAGCTATCTGAGTGCTCAGCTCATCAGTGAGCACGATCATGCGCTCGCCAGCTTTCAGCGGAACCCAATCCAGCGCGAAGACTGGATCGAAAACACCAAGGTTCGCCCCATCGGTCACGAGCCAGTCGTGCTTGCTCAATCTGATGCGCTTGGAATCAATCCTTAACACTAAGTTGCGCAGTACCACGTAATAGCCTGGATTCAACATGCTCTTATTAGTGAAGGGGCCATAAGACGATCCCTATCCCTACTCGCGGTAGCGAATAGCTGATGGCCGGAACCTTGGCTCATTCACCCAAGCTGCGCTTGGGTGCGAGCTGATCGAAGCCACGTAGTCGTCACGCTCATCGAAGCGAATCAACGTGGGCTCTTCTCCGAGCAACAAGGCATGATTCACCATAAGCAAACGGCCGACTCTGCCGTTGTACAACTCGAACGGCCGGATGTTCATCAGCTCGCAATGCAGATCCCAGATCAACTCTTGTCTATCGTCCGATTCGCTTTGACGGCTTCGCAACTCGCCAATCGTCTCTCTTACATCTGCATTCCATCGCCACGTGTAGTGTGCGACCCGAGTCGGGTGCAACATCGTTCTGAAGCCAATGCTGCATTGCTGAGTCCGCAGCGCACCGGACAGCGGGTGGTCAGGTAGCAACAACACATGCAGGTCACGCGGCAGTGCGAACCGTTCGGATGAGCCTGACATGACTGCATGCGTGAGCGCCTTGTAGTGCAGGTCATAGAGAGGCGAGCCCGGAGCATTGTCTCCAGGCTGAGGGTCGATCTCGTTGGACTGGGACACGAATTCATGTGCCCAGTCTCGACTCAAGCCAACATTTGCGAACGGGCACTCTGTCATCTGGATTTGAGCTTGCGCATAGCGCGGTGAAGATCAGTCGCAGACCGTCTCTCAGTATCAGAGGCGTCTTCTGCTTCAGACAGACCCAACGCTTCTTTGAGCAGGTCTTTGAGGAGCGTCTGCCAGGGTTTGCCCTGAATTTCCGCCTCCATCTTGAGTGCCCTCTCGAGATGGTTTGGGAGTCGAATCGTGGTCACTCGACTTTGAGAACTCTGCGCACCCTCTTTTCCTTTAGGGCGTGCCATTCTTCTCATCTTTCTTGGCTCGTTTCCGCGCGACACGATCCAGGTGTATAAAGTCTCTGCGTTGATTGCCTTTACGCGGGAGATGGCGATCGAATCCTATCGTCCGGTCCAAATCCCATCCGTAATAGTAGATCTCGTCAAGCAGAGCCCGCTCAAGCAGCCACTGAAGATATGTTTGATAACCCACACCATGGTATTCGCCGCCGATCTTGAGAAACTCAACAACCTCCTCCTTAAGCCGCACGTTGAAATACGTCTTGCGAGCGAGCACCTCTTTGACTGATCCGGCCGCATAAGGGCCACGACGCTTCTTCACAGCAGCCATGCACAGCGCTACACCAACCTCGGAAGAACCTCTTGAGATCGTTGCTCCACGCCTCCTTGGATGTATGGAAGCTCTGATCTCTCAACTCAGAGAACGCGGGGTCCTTGTGGAAACCGGCAACTCGTTCTTACTCGACGCCAGCCATTACCCTTTCGAGGTGCCAAAGAGCCTTGACGGGATACCTGTACAGATGAGCTTCGCCGGCAGCATCCCAATATGGGCGGACAACGTGAGGTATCATCTGCACGTCCGGCTGGTTGGAAGCCGTCGCTGGTCGATGTGTGAGCCGCCCAAAGGATTCAATGTGCCGCTCATCCTCACTAGAATCATGAAGCAGCTCAGCGAGCTGAAGAGCGCACAAGCCAGGGTGGAGCAGTCAGCACACGACAAAGCGCTCACAGAGTCTCGCCTAACGAGACTCGGGGAGACTCTCGAGGTATCTCAGGAGTCTCCGCTCAGGCTCGCTCAAGACAACTTGAGGATTGAAGCAGTACCGGATTTTCCCAATGACGTTCAAATCACAGTCCGGACGTCACACGAGAACGCAGCGAAGATCGCTCGTGAGTTTCGGGTCCGGTCACGAAAGCCCCGTGTTGTGTAGGTTGGTATGGAAATCCTCGTGATTGATGACCAGGTCACGCCACGTCAGAGCTGGTTCAGGCGCCGCTTGGTTGGGCTCGGATCCATAGCCTCAGCGCTCACGAGTGCCGCAGCCTACGATCTACTTCGGGCACGCAAGTTTGACGTAGCGTTTTTTGATCACGATCTTGGGGAGGAAGACTCTGGATCGACGATAGCCACTCGGATCTTGATGGAGCCCCACATCTACCACTGCCCTCGGGCTGTGTGGGTGCACTCGGTCAATCCAGTCGGCGCGGAGAACATTGCGAGCAAGTTCCGATCGCAGAACGTTCCGACCGTCGTGTCTGATTTTGGTATCATGCGCTCGACCCCGATCCATCTGCTGTGGAATCGGATTAACGATCTCGTGACGCTCGGGGAGTGACCACGAGCGCGGTGTAATAACCGCGGATGGCTCCCGATTCGTTCAAAGAGTTGATCCAGATAGTCCGGGAGGATCTACAGACGCATCGGTGGGAATGGAGCCGCCCAGGGTTTCACGCGGTAGCGGCGCTGCGGTACAATCAATACGTCCACTCGCTGCCGCCCAGCCTGCCGCGAAAGCTCATGGTTGGGATCGGCCGTCTAGCACAGACGTTCTGCCGAAACGTGGAGAACGTTGAGCTGCCTTACACTGTCGTGCTCGGTCGACGCGTAGTGCTGGAGCATCAAGGCATCGTAGTGCATGGCGACGCTGTCATCGGGGACGACTGCACGATCCGGCAAGGATGCACCCTCGGCAACCGACATCCAGACCGACCGCGCGATGCCCCAAAGCTTGGTGTGGGAGTCAACCTTGGTGCAGGCGCCAAGGTACTGGGGAGCTTAGTGATCGGCGACGGCGCGAGCATCGGCGCCAATTCTGTCGTGCTCAAAGACGTCGCGAAGGGCGTGACCATAGTGGGTATCCCTGGACGTGAAAGCCGCGTCCACCGGATGGTGCTGGCGAAGAAATGAGAGTGGGTGATGGCCGAGTCAGAGATGGAGCTGGCATTTTGGATGCTGGAGAGCGCGATCGATCAACACCCGAGACTGAACAGACTTGCAAGCATCGGCGGGCAGCCTGAAATAAGGTTGAGTCGCCTCGGGGCCATGATGAGGATCTCAGTGACTCTCAACGGTCGGGTCGGCGAGATCAGCGCTCGCGGACGATCCGTCGATGACGCGCTGATCAATCTCATAAAGAATCTAGACACATGGGCTGTGGCTCTCAGCCTGCCTCCAGGCGGCTCCTCGTAGGTAACCCTACCCACCAGCCTGCAAGTAGAGGTTGCGGCCAGCCTGTGCTCTCTGTTATGGGGCTCCGCTAGAAGTGAGCCGCGTAACGCCTCCCACCGGAGAAGAGAATGTCAAAACCTGAAGGCGAGACGACCCGCGTGTTGCGCAATACGATGGATCTCAACCTGGACGAAGTAAACACAGAATTGATTGCCGCTGGCGAGAAAGCCATCGACGCAACCACACTCAGAAAGCGCCGTGCGTGGGTCAGAGCCAAGGATAGCGGCAAACGCACGAAGGCAAAATCATCAGCTGGCAAGCCACTGAAGAAGAAAGCCAAGGGTAAAGTCGCCAAAGCTGGTCGCAAGCTGTTTATCGAGCCCAGAAGAGGCACGTTCACGGCTCTCGTGTACGGTCTGCCGTATGACATGGACGCAGACGAAGTCATGAGACGTGCAAAGGCTGCCGGGGTAGAAGGCCAGAAAGCCACTATCTACAAGGTTCGCGCCAAGTACCCCAAAGCGACGGCTAAGAAGCTCAACCCCATCGCTAGCACGGATTCTTTGCGGCAACAGGACGCAGCAGCACGTAAGCAACTAGCGTTGACTCCTGTTCAAGCATCCCGAGAGGCTGGCGTACGCAGTGCGAAGCATCAATTCGTGCTGTGTCTCATGCGTCTCGGCCTCGACGCAGCGGAAGCGCTCATGCAGGACTACAAACGCGCCCATGATCAATTAGAGGCGACGCTCATTCAAGGTTAGAACCTTGCGCTCATGGCACATCCGCTTTGTCTGGAGTGCCCTGAGCAATCTGTGCTTGACGTTTGCTCAGCTTCAAACGCTCCATGAGCTTCTTCGTCTCTGCTCGATGGCAATGAACGCAAAGCGTACGTAGATTCTCAGGGCTGCAGCTGCCTCCGCCCTCAGCGACAGGGATGATGTGATCGATGTCCCATAGTCGTCGCTTTCGATGAGCGGGTATCCCGTGCTTGGCTCTGAACGCAGAAAGATACTCTTTGAGCGCGGCTTCCTTTCGCCCCAAGCGACCGTACGAGCGATCTGGATCGCTCCACGTGGCCCAGAAGTTCCGGATCAGTTGGCGCAGCTCACGAGAGATCTTCTCACAATCCAAGCCGCACAGAGCGCAGATCCCTCTGTCTCGTTTCTTGATGAAACGCGCCATGCCTGAGCCGGTACGAACCATCCAAAGCTCAACGCACTTCTTACTGCAGAACGTGCGACGGGGTGGCTTCACTTCGGTTGAGCATTGCCGACATAGACACCAGCCATTCGGACCTTTCGGGAGCTTCTTTGGATCGCAGTACCCGCCCTCGATGTGTCTTGGTGGCTTCGCCATACCAAGCTGATCACACCAAAGGCTTACTGCTCAGAATGGGATGTCTACTTGATCCTCTGAGGGCGCCGGCGCCGGCGCTGTGATGTTCGTCTGCTTCTCGGTGATGAAGCAACGATACGACAGGGGCTCGTACCGATGAGAGGAGTGCACCTCGAACATATGGTCGGCCAACACAACATCTCGCAGCGTGCCCTGGCTCAAGTGCCATTGGAAAGGCATCAGCGAGTAGACCTTGTAGATCTCACATCCATCTCGACCCGCGGCAGCTCGCCAGCGGTCTGCATCCATCGCCGTGCGGAACACGTATTCATCTTGAGGGTACTGTAGGTCGAGACGGTACACCACGAATCCGCAGTACAGCTTGTCTACCGCTGGCCCATAATCGCAGTAATCGCAGACCTGGGTTACGAACAACGCGGTCATCTCACGTTTGCAGGTAGGGCACGGCATAGAACTTCTCCGGTAGGTCATTGTAAGCAAGTGTCTAGCGCATCCAGCGGATAGCGCGCGTACCGGCAACCAAACGGCGCTGGAGACGCAGTCCGCTCAAATGCGAGCGAGTGAACGACAAAACGCCAGAAGTGGGCGCGGATAAGGTCAACGAGTTGTTGGTTTGGCACGGGCTTTCACTTGCACCAATGTGCGCCGCATTCGCGACTCCGGTGTAATTGAGGGAATGAAAGATCACGAACACCCAGTACTGTTTGATGACTCAACAGGACGCGGTTACATCGGCTTTCACGGCCGCCTATGGGAGGTGCTCTGCCCAAGTGTCTCCCATAGGGAACCGAGCGTGAAGTTGATTTCGATTAGACACCTTGATGAAGAGGTATTGAGACAAGAGGGTCGCCTCCGGCTTCTCAAAGTTCTGCGCGGAGATGTAACGGTCAAAGCAGCGGCTCAGCTCGTGTTGAGTGAGCAAGTGGTCAGAGCGATGCACGAAGAGAGTATGAAGCTCCCAGCATGGAACTCCCGCGCAGCAGGAGGATACGGCCCGGTGTAACGGAGGGGATGCGAGTCGTTGCTGTTTTAGTGTTGATTACTTGCATATGCCACCTCGTCCACACCCTCATCGACCAGTACTACTTCCGGAGGCAATGCGATCGATGCTTGGGGATTGGCGGTTGGTTTGGCCCACGCGGTTGGATCGCGTGCAATGAGTGTGATGAAGAAGGTTATCGATGGGAGAAACGTACGCGCGATTGATACGACATGTTTGCGCTCTACACCGTAGGAGAGACTTGATTGCTCAGTTGTGTGGCCGCTGCTTCTTGCGACTAGCCAAGAGAGGTCAAGCTCGGCCAACGTCCTCGGCTTTTCTTGAAGCTGCAGCGCGCTTCCAGTAAGAAGCCCCGAGTGATGACGCTACGCAGGCAACGCCGCATTCGTATTGCACAGAATCGTGGCCGACGTCGTATGCGCCACATGGCTCGATCTTTTGAGCGAGCTGAGATCAATGGCAGTATCACCGAGATGCAGAGCTTTCTTCTTGCCCTGCTAGACCTTCCCGCAATCCGAGAGATCTGGGGTCCCCCGCACGTCTACACCGCTGATCGGTGTAGATCCGTCGATGACCCCTGATGAGCTGAAAAGCTTTCTCGATCTGACCGCTGCAATTGAGCGCCATCAACAGGCTCTCGATGCAGCGGTCAAATCGAAGCAGCAACTTGCCAGAACGCTGTACGAGAGATACGGACGCAATGCCGTCTACCGTATCGCTCATGGAGAGCAGCTGCTAGATCTGATGATTGCGCGTACGAAGGCAGACACCTACTACTTCGCTCCGCGTGTCCGCTACCCCAAAGAGTCTCGTTTGGCTAAGGCTGAAAAGAAGAGACTCGACAGAGCTGCACGCCTGCAAAGCTTCCCCACACAAGCCAGTGTGCCACGCCCACCCCTGACTCAAGCTGAGATCGATGCCGCGATCCAACGCGGTCGCAGTGATCTGGACCCGAGTACCCCAGAGCGCGCTGCATTAGCGCCCAACGATGATTCCAAGGTTCGCTTGCCTATCGTGGGCGACGTTGATCAGCCCTCAACTCCAGAGCCGCGTCTGCTAGCGATACAGGAACCGAGCGGCGTACTGTTTGGAGATCCGGAGGGTGGCGAGTGATCCATTCCGCAATTGTGCCACGCTCTGTTTGAAGAAAACTGGAGGGTCCGAGGAATAGACTCTTTCGGGGGAGGCGCGAGTCTGGGGACCACCCCGGACCCTCCAGCGGCTGCAACACACACACGTAACGGAACAAGAGATGAGGGTGAATGGCGATCAACCTCATCTCAGGATGAGAGCGAAGGGTACGACGCCCTCACTCTCTAGAATCTTGGATCACGTAGCACTCCGGATGGAGTAGAAGCTCAACGCCACGCTCAAGCATGCCACGGGTCGGCGGGTATTCCAGCCAGACGCTGCTGCCGCGTGAGCCTCGATAGATCGCGGTCTGGCCGCCAGGCAGACAGACCTTCATACCTGACTTGAGTTGCGCTGTCTCTTCGATGGTCATCGGGGCAGGTACTGTCTTTTACACCGGTCAGAGCGGTCTCGTATCGGAACGAGCGCAAAAAAGATCTCTCGGGTGAGAAAGTTGTCGCAGCTCCGGACGCTCGCGGGAACGCCCGAGTGTTGAAAAGTTAATCGATGCAGACCGCGTCATGACCTGAAGCCATCGGTGTAAATGGGATGGACCTTCAAAGACGCCGTTCTTGGAAGCTGGGTTGCAAAGTGGGATCTAACCACACCGCTCCTACAATGCCTTGCTCTGTCTTTACCCGGAACGCGTCAGACTCACAGTCTTCAGTGAGAGAACATCTAACTACCGTTGGCTATTAGATGCCTTATCGTCTGGCAAAGCAGTGAGACCGAATCATTTCCAGTTGCGTCGCTAGCGATATCGGCGTTATCAGCAAGCTCTGAAGGAGGGAAAACATGACAGAAGAGAAAAAACCAGGCGGGCAACCTCAAGCTTCACAGGCTCAAGGTTCCGGTTCTCAACCTCAGTCTTCACAGTCGAAGGAGGGCAGCAAGGCGCAAGCTCAAGAGCCGGTCAATCGGGTGCAAGAGTACTATCGACAGCTGGGTGATGCCGAAGCCAAGCTCGCTCAGAAGAAGCGCGACGCGTGGGCTACCTACGCCAAGAAGACCCAGCACGCGGCGACGGTCTATCAAGACACCGTCCGTGAGATCTACGACGGCGCTCGTAAGGCGTCAGCGCCTCCTCCTGAGGAAGGCAAGTCTCCATCTGAAACGCTTGAAGCGTACAAGGTTGCACGTTCGAAGAACCTGCACTCCGCTATGGAAGTCAACTCGCAGCTTTTGGCCGCGGGTCGCCAGTACGACAAGGTGTGCAAGTCTTTCTGGGACGACATCGTGGATTCGCTCTCGGATGCAGTCAATGACTTCTGGGATTGGATCAACGGCTGGTGGGAAGAGCCTCCGGTGGAGGGCGGCGGCGGTGGGAATCCGCGTCGCCTCGCTGATCTAGCTTGGCGAAATGCATTCGAGAATCCAGCTGCCGCATACTACGCGGGATGGAACTATGGCGCGAACCTCTACTGACGGACTCATTTCGTTAGTACGAGACAAAGACCAAATCGCAGCGATCGAAGCTCTGCGCAAGGAAGCATACGAAGGCGCCTCAGAGTTTCAGATTGCTGGTAAAGAGGCTTGGGAATGGTCTGAGGCTGATGCCAACGGACAAGTCCTAGCCGTATGGGATCGTGAGGGGCAGGCCCTCGCGACAATGCGAGGATCATTCGCACCCAATCGCGCTGAAGCTCAGAACCAACTTGAGTGCACTGTGCCGTTGCAACCAAGTTGGTTCCCTACCCTTGTTCTTGAGCGTGCTGCCACAAAGGCACGTATCGCACAACGCGGCCTCAACTCTCTGCTTCGCTATGTCTTCATTGAGACAGCGATTCAGCACCGACTCGGTTCGATCATCGGGGCAGTGTTCGAAGGGGCGCCACGCCTCGGAGTGTTGGCTGAGCTTGGGTATCAGTTCTCACTCGCCGAACGCATGTGGGATCGAAATTTCAACAAACACACGCCGGTACATATCGTGGCCTTGCCGCGAAAAGAGCTGACAATGGCACATCTGAAGCTTCGTACGCGGTTCGAAGCAACGATAGCGAGTTTCCCTTACTCAGGCACTCCAATCCAACTTCCCATCATCGTGCAGAACGATGAGGCCAGAGATGTGGAGTCCTGACAGGTGCGCTCTCTTCCTCGATAACTCCTTCGACACACTGTTGCCGCGCCTGGCATCGCTTTCAGGGCTGTCCTTGATCACAGCTCCCTGGCAGCGATGTCAGGTGTCAGGCAGCAGTGTGTCGATTCAAGGGGCGGTTAGTTATCGTGGAGGCATACGGTTCGAACATCCGGGGACGCTCACGCTCGCTCCGGCCCTCATTGCTGTCATTGACCCAACCTCTTTATCGCTCAAGCACGGTGAGCGCCTTGCTTACGCGACCAATGCGTTGTGGGCGCACTGCAAGGTGGCCCAGTTGCGCTGGCCTGCTTGGGCCACTCGCAATCAACAGAGCCAAGAGGGTGTGCTGGTTCAGCATGATCCTTGTAGCTCGACGGGTTTGACCGCATCCACAACATGGGCGACTCGGCTCGTTACTCATCTCAGCGCGTTCCCACTTCACGCAATCGACCCACTGAGCAGTCGAGTGCTTGCGCCGTGCGGAGCGCTGCTGGCTGGGGACAGCTTCGGCTTGATCGATGGCTTCGCCACAAACTGCCCTGACCCAGAAGCACAACAGCAGCAGCTCAATCGTTGGCTCAACACGGTGGTGGCACGCGCCTTTGTGGCGTCCCCCATCACGTTGACCTTGAGCCCGTTCCCTGAGCTGTTCGAAACGTCGCGGTACATCGACACAGAGCATGAGCCCAAGGCAAAGCCACTCTACGTGGACCCTAGCCTTGAGCTTGTAGACCCCTCCGGTGCTGCTCGTGATCAAGCGCTGTCGCGTCTTGTAGCGCGTCGCCGGACCAACCGGCTATGCGCCAACACTGAGGACTTGCGAGAAGTCGAGACAGGCGTCGGGCGAGCATGCCTGGTGTCTGGATTGCGATCGGGTCGTCAACCCGATCTGGTCGATTTCACGGTCCTTGGCGTCGGGGTCACTCCGTATAGTGAAGGTGGCTTTGTCGAGGTCGGTCGCAAGATCGATGGCAAGGCGACTGTGCGGCGCGGGTGGCATCGCCTGCGGAGCGCAGATCGGCTTGAGGATGCAGGATGTCGAGCCGGACGCGTGCTCGCTATGTATGAGGTTCCTGGAGAGGGCGTGCAGATGCTCGATGGAACTGTCTCACCTGAGGCTCTCATCTTGCGTGGATTTCGCTCGACCTATCGGATCAAGAATCTTGATCCGTTGATCTGCAGTCTCCACAGCACGCAGCACACGCCTCTGGTTCACGCGTATATCGCAGATCGAGCGGCTGAGTTGCATCGTCGACGCGGAGGGCAACGGCTCAATGACCTGGAGCTGGCTCAATCGCTGAGTCGCTGGGATGCTTCGCAAGAGTCGCTTCGCCTGCTTGTACAGGGCGAAGCGCCACACCCACAAGACACCTCGGCGGCTGCCGTCGTCAGGCAAGCCCGGCTTGATGTTATCGCCGCTCAGACCCCACGACTCATGCCGATCATCTATCAACGGTTAGCGCAAGATCTGCAGGTCTCGCCGCAAGACATTGATGCTGAGAGCTACCTCAGATGGTTCTCACGTAGCTGCGGGATGCAGCTCGCTCGCTGGTATGAGCTGAGGTTCCTTTATGACTACCACCATCCTGGCGTGAGTCGTTGGTCTCCCGGCCACATCTACACGCTCGGGGAAAACAATGTGAGCTTGCTCGCTGAGTTCCCCGATCTTGACACCGGCACCTTTGTGGATGACCCCGATGAAGAGCTGCTTTCTATTCTGCAGCTACCGCCCGAAGACCTACCTGTGTTGCGTGACCAGTTCGATTTCTTTCATAACCGAGAGATCACAGCGACCAAGGTAGTAATCGAAACGCTCGCCGCGCTGCTGTATCACAGCTATGGCCGGCTCAACGTGGACCCTATAGCCCAGTTTGATGAGACTTACCATGATGGAAGATCTCGCCGTTCAGCATCTGCATAAGAAGTCCGAGGCTCAACCTCATACGATTGAATTGCCTCGTGTGCTACCGAGGTTTCAACCTCGTGAGCAGCGGGATCTTGAGGCGCTCTTCGGCGTTCCTGATCTACCGATCGCAAGGCGGTATCTGCGCGAGCAGCTCTATCATCGTGGCATCCGTGAGGATGTTTTGAATGCGCTCGATCTCGCACCGAGACATGTCTTTGTCCCCGCTCGTTCTGCACAGTTGGCTTACGTGAATATCGCACTTCACGTGGACCACACGTTTGTTCCGTCTCCTCATACGGTCGCGACCGTAGCCTCTACGCTTTCAAGCGCTGATGCTCACGTACTCGAGATCGGCACCGGCACTGGTTACCAGAGCGCGGTGCTTGCAGCGCTCGGCGCGCGGGTGGTCACTGTTGATTCTAAGGAATCAACACAAGACGAGGCGCGTGAGCGTTTCGGCAAGCTCAGTTTGAATGTCAAAACGCTTGTTCGTTCCGTCGACCCGATCGAAGAGATCGAAGGCCCCTTCGATCTTATTGTTGTGAGTGAGGCGCTCGTACATATGCCACGTCGCTTGATCTGCCTATTGCGAGAACATGGTGGATGCATCGTGGCTCCCATTCAGCTGGCGGACGGGCAGCAGCGGCTCATGCGCTACCAACGCAGCACCGGTCTCCGCATTTCAGCGGTAGATCTTGGGCCTTGCTTCGCACTTGTGTCGCAACGAAAGAGACCAGCATGACCGTCGTGAAATACATCAATCAGGAGTATTTGAAGCGGGTCGCACAAGCGCCGGATATGGCCGCTATCAAGAAGAGAGCTTACGATGAGATGAGATTGGAGGTGGGAGATCGCGCCGTGGATGTTGGTTGCGGTCCGGCCATCGACACGTTGGAACTGGCCAGAATCGTGGGACCAACAGGCTCAGTCTTGGGTTTGGACATGGACCCAACTACGATCGAAGCAGCCAACAGAGCTGCCATCGATGCTGGCGTAGGCGCGTATACCAAACACGCGGTGAGCGATGCTACGAAGCTGCCTTTGGAAAGCGGGTCCGTGGATGCGCTTTATTGCGAGCGCGTTCTGCAGCACATTCCTTGGATGCGCTGTCAGGTGGCGGTAGACGAGATGCTCCGCGTACTGAAGCCAGGAGGCCGTTTAGTCATAGTTGATACAGACTGGGCCACGTTCTCCATTGCGACTCCCGATCCGGCTCTCGAGCGCCGAATCGTGGGGGAGCACTTGTTGAGCTTCGCCAATCCGTTCTCAGGCCGCAATCTTTTGTCGCTGCTACGCAGGGCGGCAAGCCCGCTCAACGAAGTCACGGTAGACCCGATCGCGGTTCGCATCCCGTATGAGTCGGCGATATTTCATCTTGGGGAAGACAAAGGCACGGTCCGACGAGGCATCCTCACGGGCAGGCTGGCCTTGCCAGAAGCTCAAAGGTTCACCGCTGAGCTTGAGGGGTCTCGCAACTATCAGCAGTGGTGCGCTCATCTGACACTCGTTTTGGCAGCTGCAACCAAGGGCAAGTGAAAATGGACAAACGCGAGCAAGTAGCATTGGACGTGATCAATGCTGTGGATGATCAGCTGATCGCCCAGTACGGTCTGACCGGCGTGGGTGTTGGCTTGAAGGTCGTGGACGGCAAGCTCACGGATGAGCCGTGCGTCAAGCTCTTCGTGCCAGCCAAGCTTCCTAAAGACGCTTTGCCAGAGTACGCACAGATCCCTCGCCGTCTCAGTGTAGGGGCAGAGCTTCGCACCGGGTTGAGAATGCTTGGTGAGGGCGGGCCGCAAGACGCAGCGACCGACGTTGAAGTCATGCCGCCTGTGTCGGCGCCCCCGTGGCGAGACCTTGAGACAGAGGACTTTCAATATCGTTTGACGTTGGCAGACACGCGGCGATATCGACCGGTCGCGCCCGGACAAAGTGTCTCTCACGTAGCTGGAACATTGGGTACTGTGACGGCCATCGTGACAGATCTCTACGATGAGAATCGTCTCGCAATCCTCAGCTGTAACCATGTGCTGGGCCAGCTCAACTATGGCAGGACTGGCGATCCGATCGTACAGCCGGCTAAGAACGACGGCGGCTCCATCGCAAGAGATGTCTGCGCGCATCTCAACCGCTACGTGCCGATTCGGTTTTCGCAGTACACCCCGAACTACTGCGATGCGGCGATTGCGCGCGTATGGCTCCCGCCCGATAAGCTTCTGGCGATGGTCCCATGGATCGGCAGTGTCAAGAGCACACGCTCAGGCAACTCGCTCCGACCCGGCGAGTCTGTATACAAGGTCGGCCGCACCACGGGGATGACAACGGGCAAAGTACTGGCCACCAACGTGAGCGTTTGGGTGGATTACCCGCCTGTTCTCAATGGCGTGCCCGGCGCCTATGCGCTCTTCAAGAACCAGATCATCACGACAGGGATCGCTGGCTTTGGAGACTCTGGATCGCTCGTGGTGGATGAGCAAAAGCGGGCGATCGGCATGCTGTTCGGTGGAACGAAGGAACGCACCCTGATCAACGATATCGAGATCGTGCAGAAGCAGATCGGTATCAAGCTCTTTCTCGGCAACACGTGCAGCGGCGGTTAGCCAAAGCAGGTCTCTTGTCGGCCATCAGAAAGAGATGATATTGCCGTGGGAGGTCGGGCGACCACTCCGGCCTTGGGGTGGGGGCGGCGTTGCTCCCTTCAAGAACTCGTGCCGTGGCCTCCGTCCGCTTCCCTCACCCCACTTCGTTCATGGTCTCATCTGAGCCACGCTCGCGCGACGGCTCGACGCCATGACCGCTGGCTGATATTGCCTGACGCAAGATGAGAGAAGATGAGCTTTCACCGCAATGGCCTGAAGACTTGATCGCGAAGTACCCGTTGACGTTCCGACTGATACGGGACTTCGGCTGCGGTAGCGGTTGGCGTCAGCTGCTCACAGACCTATGCGAGGTGATCGAGCCCATCATTGCGGCAATGCCACATGATGACGAGGATCTCATCGTCTCTGCGGTTCAGGTCAAAGAGAAATTTGGCGGCTTGAGATTCTACATGTCTTGCTCTGTGCCGGAGATCGATCAAGCGATCAGGGGCGCAGAAGCGCTGGCAGAAAGAACCTGTGAGCGATGCGGTGCCCCCGGTGTACTTGATTCAGACACGCAATACAGCTGGGTCAACGTGAGGTGCTCCGCCTGTCGCGAGGGGAGCCGCGCAGAACGGACCGCAATGGAAATCGCCGCAGAGGAACGACAGAAGAAAAAGCCATGAGAACGAACTACTTCGAGCGCGCCGCTGCCTATGAGCGAACCGCCGAAGAGTTTGATGCAAGAGGACTCACTGCTAGCGCGAAGCGAGCCCGTGAGAAAGCGGCGTTCTATGAAGCGTGCGGCGTTCGTCACATGCACATGTGGGAAGTCTGGTGGATCCTGCTGCTACGCCGTGAGCGCTTTTTGAGGCGCGTTACTCGCAAACACCGCTGGCGGTGTCGCACATGGGGTGCGCGTTGCTGGCATTCTCGGAGGTCACCGTGACCAACAAAGGATCGGAACAGAAACGCAGCAAGACAGCTGGGCAGCTTGCTTACGAGGCAGCCGGAGATTGGGTGGTCAAGCATCCTGATTGCACGACCGCAGCAGCTCTACCGAGATGGGAAACGCTCGACGCTCGCGCGCGAGAATATTGGGACATGATTGGCTCTGCAGTGAGAGCCCCTCTCATCGCAGCCATTGGCGCACTCGTTACCAGCGAGGGCCGCCCCACTCTAGGTGAAGTGAATCCAACCAAAGCTATCCGAGGGCTGTGGGCGGTGACCCGATGACGATCAAAGAAGCCATGAAACTCGGGATCAGGGCTGTTCGCAAAGACGCTTGGGAGTTCAAGGATGATCGTCTTGAGTTGGAGAGTCTTGGCAATGGCTACGGACCATGGGGAAAACTCGTCAGCCCGTCAGCCGTAGAGTCCATCCAGCGGCGAGAGACAACCATCTTGCTTGCCGGAGACAGCGCCGATGATTGGGTCGAGTACCTCGCGCACGCCAAGTAATGCGTGTACCCTGAGCACAATGCTGCCTCACTCTTTCAAACTATCGATGCACGATAGTCATGAGGGGGCGAGAATGCACTTTCGAAAGCTCGGGGAAGACATGGCCATCACCCACTGGAGTAAGGTCGGCGAGTCAGTGCAACCAGGGCAAGAACCTCTGATCGCTCCAGGTGTTCGTGGGGTGGCCTTCAATATGACCGATGGCATCTACATCGCGTTCATACGCGGTGAGGGCATCGGAACCATCCGACCGTTCTTGGATGATCTTCCGAAGAGTCGTCGCGTAGTGTTCCCGAACGTGGTCTCAGACAAGCTCAGACACTTGCTCAAGGAGCGCGGTTTTGTCGCCGCTTGGGATGCTGAAGGCGAATGCGAGATCATGGAGCGCTTGCCCACAAAGGATTGAGACCACATGATGCTGCTAAGCTCTAACCAATGAGCTGGCTCGTCTCAGATAAGGTTGAGTATCTCCATCGACCTTGCCGCACTCGATCTAAAGTCTACGGTGGGGTCTTCAAGGATCAACAGCGTAACTTTCTGGAGATCCCAGTCGGAGCTACCGGGATCGCACGCCAGCGTATCACTGAAGCGTCAACGGGGCTGATCTACCTGCTATGCACATTCCGTGTTGGCAACAAGCGTCTTTGGACTCGCTGCGCGCTCGACACGGTAGAGGTGCTTTGATTGACGTGCTACGTGCCGCATGTGCTGGCCACGAAGCACTTGCCACCGCTGTTGTAGCTGAGAGGTTACGGCCCTCCCGGTGGCATCGTGGCGTCTTTCTCTCTGCACGTGATAGGCTCGCGCGCCATGTCCAAGCGCAACAGAGAGAACCGCGCACGCAAGCAAAAGGTCGCAGCTCAGAAGCGACGCTCAAGCCCGCCCAATAGCGGTGGGGTGCCGCCCATGCCGCCCGAGTTCGCCGACCCACAAGTGCGTAGACGATTCGCGATCCTGCTGCCCTTCATTCACGTTGCGCAAAAGTATCCGTACACGCCTGATGTGGAGCTGCCTGACGGATCGTTCATCGTCGGCGCCAACACGCCCAAGAAAGGCTACATCCGCACTGAGCACGTCGCGCAGATCATCGTAGAGGCACAGAAAGAAATTGGCGTGACCTTCGATGAGATCATCTCAGTCATTGTGGACGCAGAACAGACCGGGCTCATCAAGATTGTCGAAGCAGTGCCGGGCGCGATCGAGCGCGGAGCCGCGGAGTACTTGGCTGGACTCCGTCTTCAGAGCAAGCCAGAAGCTTGATCGTTGCTAGCCAATCAGTCGCCGGAAGGCTACCGATCATCACAGGGTCTGCTTGAAGCGCTCGGAGGCTTCCTCGGTTGTGATGCGCTCATCCCAGAGAGCTTTCAACGTGTATAGGTTGCGGCGAATGAACGCGAAGACTTGCCTCGCTACCGCGGGAGGCAAAGCCCCCTCCTCGATGTGCGGGAAGTCAGAAATCGACACCACGGCCTCAAGAGGATCGTAGCCGATGTTCTTGCGTACGGTCACCTTCAAGCGTGGAGCGATCCCAAGCGACCCTCGACGACCAGCATAGATGACCATGCCGGTAAGCCCGGTCTCATTGGGGTGGTAGAGACACTCTTCGCAAGGGACCGCGGGATGGAATGCTGCGGCGCGCATTTCTCGCATCCTTACTCTTACACCGGGTAGCAACGGCCGGCTTCCTCAGCGCGACATCTCAATCGATCGTTGGTTGCCTTATACGGCAGGCATAGGAGATGTCCGATAGCAGCACAGAGGGCGAGTTGGCCCATCAAGTTGTGGAGTGCATGAAGCGCGGATTGACCCCAGCACAGATCCAAGAGCTACTTGGTCTCGACGAGGTGAAGTTGAGAGACCTCATCCGGCACCGCTTCGCGCCGCCGAAACTGCACCCGTCCCGCTAGACCCGATCCTTTTCAGGGCGCCACACCGCGAGCTTCAAGACCTCTTTGAGAGTCGTCCCTTCCCGCTTGAACGCATCCTCCAGCTCGTATTGAAGCAGAGTCACGAGCACGCCCGACGCAAGCGACCCAAAGACACACAGGTCCACTACCTCCAGGACTTGAATGGCCGTGGGGGGATCACTCCAGCTCTTCACCAGCTCGACCATCGAGGCGTCAAGCTGAGAGTCAGGCGCGGTCAGGAGTAGCTCCCGGAGAGTCGGCATCAGTTCCACATCTCGGCGGGAACGGTGGTCATGATGTAGGTGCTCGAGTGATAGACAGCACTCAAGATCTCAAATGGCAGGAGATCGAAATCAGCGCAGACCCACACCGTGAAAGACTCAGATCTGTACTTGACGGTCATCGGAGTAATTACACCGACACGATCAGCGCCGACGCGGGGACAGATCGTACACGTGAAGCCAACCTTGCTGCGCACTAAACATCCCGGTGAAGCAATGCCTGTCAGGGGTGCACTCGTCAGGCAACGGGTGGCCGGTGAGCGCGAGATAGAACCGCCACGGCAAATGGTCATAAGGCTCCGCGTGGAAGAAGCCGACCAACCCTTCCTCATTCACCTGCATAGAGACCAGCGTGGCCAATCCAGGAACCGAAACCTGTACCCCTCTCGGAGACTCCGGCAGAACTAGGTCTCTCAGAATACTCGGCCCCGCTATCAAAACAGCCTGCACTGATTGTCTCATCATCTGCTCCTTCAAAAGACGCCAAAGCTCAGCCCCGGCTTGGTGGAGAGCGGAACCGCCTCACGCAGCCATTCGTAGACTTCGTTCTCAGCTGCCATCGAGGGAGGCTCGGGCAACCGGATCCGTACCCAATGGTCGAAGAAGAACTCATCACTATGGGTCCACTCGGTGCGCTCAGTCGAGATGACCGCGCCTGGGTATCGAGCGGTCACCGTCTCTATGATCGAGGGCAGCTGCTCCTGTAGCCGATCCCAATAGGCAGCGTGGAGACGGGTGGCGATCTCTTGGTACTGCTGGTACGCGGCGTCCTTGGCGGCCTCGAGCGCTTCGATGTCCATGGATCACGCCACCAGCTGACAGCCGCACTGCAGATCGATCGGCATCGGGCTCAACCCGCGCCGCGTCTGGGTCGCCGTGCAGTGAAGCACTACGGATGTTTTCGGATCGAACACCACGACGTCCTTGACGCCTTGCGACAAGTAGAAGGATGGGCCGATCTCTAGATCCTTGGCCTCATAGTTCGGGCTAATCACCTCGATGACCGCTTCAGGAACCAAGGTGATGGCATCCTCTTGCTCATCGGGCTCACGGCAGAAGATGGATACATCGGGCCGCTTGAGCCCATCCGGGAATCGAACGTAGACATCCGCCACATGCAAGCATTGACAGCCTGATGGAGAGCCGGGACGCAGCTTGATGGACGCTCGGATGCGATCCACCGCCCGCTGATGCCTCAACGCTGGAGCCGCTTCCCACATCGGCAGCCCACGCACAATCTCAAGGCGGATGCCTAGCTGCTCGGCGCGGAGAAATATGGGATCAAGCAGAGTTGGATCTTCGTGTTCAGACATCGGAACCTCCAGAGGCTCTTACGCTCGGGCGGCGGGGGAATTCAGACGTCGCCCAGCTCATAACGTCGCTCGGTAGGCGAGAATCAGCTCAGTTTGATCCTCAGTCGCTCTGCTGGCAAAAGACACGAGCTGAGCAAGGTCCAGCTGCGGCAGAAGAGCACTGGTGGGACGCTCGCAGTAGCTATCTCCCACAATGTGCTGGACAACCAACTCTCGCTTCTCCGCCATCCACGTCCAAAGCTCCCTAACCCCGAGCCGCGCGTACACTTCGCGTTTCCGGGCGCCGAGACCAGATGTGACCACAACCTCGATCACCAGATCAGGCGGAGTCCCCGCAGGTTGTTTGCCTAGTCGGTACGCCTCGTCGCCCTCAGCGCCAGCGCTCTTCGCTTCCGAGCGCCACGTCGTACTGCCAATGCCGTTGAGACTCACGCGACGCTCAACCGCCCACGTCTCAAGCAAACGCGAGATAACGGTCTTGGATTGTTCGTGCAACTCTGAAGGAGGTGGCATGATCTCTAACGCGCCGTCCAAGTAAGTCATCCGCAGCCCTTGCCCCTCAGTGGCCTCGCGGATGGCAAGGTATTGCCACCACGGGATGTTCAACAGCACCACTTGCGCCGTTGGCATGGGCTCAGATGGCTGCTCAACCTGGGTCTGTGCGGTCATGGGCTTACTATACGCGGCAGCCGCGCCGAATTCAGGGCCAACGTAGAGCCCTTCTTTGACCTTCACTGGGGCCGAGTCCTAGCGCTTCAGCTCAGACAGCATCGCTTCCGCGCTCTTGAGGGCTTGCTGTGCATCGCGCTTGAGATCGAATCCCTTTGGCAAGTCTAGATCGTAGCTAGCTTTATTGCGCAGATCTCTGAAAGCGCGCCCTCGGTGGACAAGCTTGGGCTTGGCCCCCTTGCCGTGATTGAGAAGGCCCCACACAGTCCAGTGAGTGCTTTCTTTCCCTATGGTCGCTCCGTGGCTCAACAAATGCCCAACCACGGTGTTGTAGACCGCGTAATAGGCGAGGTAGATGACGGTCCTGAGTGCTGATTCATCGTCACGCTGCACCAATTCCTTGGCCAACGTCAGCTGATCAATCCACTCGAACAACGTTGCCTTAGAACCGGTGGACATGCCGGAGCGCCACTACAGTTTCACCGTAGGGGTATTGGTCGATGACCCAGTCGTAGACAGCGTCCATACGCTGATGGGCATCGTCTACGCCAAGTATCGTGCGAATCTCTAGCAGAGGGCCACCCTCGAAGGTACTACCCGCGTGTACGCGCGCAGAATCCCCGAACAGCTCGCATACCTTCGTGCGAAGCGCTGGCTCAAGAGGCTCTGAGGTGAAAGCAGGTAAACCCATAAGGCTCTCGGAAGCATACGGCGGCATGTGGGAAGGGTCAATTGGTACACCGCACAAGGGATCTCGGGCTGAGCGTTCAACCCGCAACAGCCTGGCCTTGCCCAAGTCCCGCGGCGAAGCCGCCCTCGACCAAGGCGGGGCCGATCTCCAAGGCGGGGCCGATCTCCAAGGCGGGGCCGATCTCAGCTCAAAGGGACCGCCCAGAAAAATTACCGGGCCATAATTCGCAATCCGTACGTGGGTTTAGACGGGCTGGGTTAGGGCCAGTGGGGGTGCTAACCCATCGTAACCACTGGGTTTATCTGGAAGTGCGTAACTATCGGGGATCATTCCAGAAAATGGTCGCCAAAACATTTTCAGAAAATGACCGTGCGCATCATTGATAAGCCGTTCCCCCCAGTGGGGGCATGTCAAGAGAATAATCGATCGGTTCTGTGCGTTTCGCTGAATTTTGGGGGGGACCCCCCCACTCCCACCGGGGGTGTGCGTATTCACCTTGACACGTCACACGCCCGCTATTGCTGGCATGAGATTTAAAGACTTCGAGGAAGTCAAGCGAAAAACACGGGCGTGTGCCCAGCTCATGGTGGAGGGCGAGTGTCAAGAGCCCACGAGAAAAATTGGGGGTCACACCTCAGCGGGCGTTAGACCCACATTGGACACGGGCTGCAGAGCGGGGTGGGTTAATGGGGGTAGGTGGTGGGCGTTAGCTCGGCCCTACTCAAGGTCTCTGTTGACGGGCTCGAGAATCAACGGGCGTTAGGGGCCGGGCGTGTGAGGCGGGGCTCTTGAGAGCTGCAGGCGCTGAGGGCCGGTCGAATTAATGATCGGAAACCGGGCGTCCTGGAGCACTCGTATACGGGCGTCCGGTGTAGCTCTGTGGATGAGCCGATTCACATCGCCCGCCGTCGTCAAGGCCATCGCTCTCACGGACCCACACGGGCTCTCTATCGCCCCTGAGCGTGTGGCCGAGACCCTACAGCGCCACCTGAGCGAGCTGATCACTCAGGGCTATGAGGTCCTGAGCGTAACGCTCGTACACGGGGCGTTGCTCAGCGTCGCGGTCACGCGAGACGCGGGACGCTCGCGCGTAAGGGACATCGGCGAACTAACCAACCGCGACGGTACGACCTTCCGCTGGTACGGCTGCGAAGGGCTCACGTGTCGCCCTAACGCGCACACCCTCGAATGCCCGAACATCGACCAGTCTAAATGACACCGGGCGATGGCACGGTGGGGCGTTAATGCTCCAGGGTCTCCGTGACACCGCATCGCTCTCCAGCCTTTCAGGCAACTGTCACGGTCCCAGCCGGGCGTGTTCAGGTATGGGCGTGTGCGCTAAAAATAAGTGGGATTGACGCGGGCGATGTAGGCGCATTGCTGGGCGGGCGTCCGGTTTCGCCCTGGACAGCTTGTGCAACGGATCGCACTTGAATCGCAGGGTCTCGCCCTAAGCAATGATTGAGCGTCTCCGGCTTGAATTGAGGGGGTTTCCGTACGTAGCTAGAACGTGCCCTCTGATGTTCAAAACCAGCGCAAAGAGCTAGCGGACAAGCTCCCGGCGTTGGGCGTCCGTGTGTTCGCCCTCCAGGGCAAGAGCTATCCCGGCTGCGGCTACCACTGGGCGTTGCTGCGCACGCTTGGCGCGCTCCTGCAGACCCTCAACGACTTCGACGCGCCTTTCGCGGTCGAAGATTTGGTCGTGTGTGAGGTTCTGTACGAGGATCTGCTTGAGCGTGTGCAGACGGCAGAGGCGACACAATGAGCAAAGCGGCGCGTAGGCTCCTGGACCACGAGATAGCGCGTCTCACCGTGGGCTGCGGGCTGCGCGATCGCGCGCTCATCTGGGCGTGTCTGGGCGCTGGCTTACGGGCGGCGGAAGCTGCCGCGCTCTGCTGTGGCGACGTGGGCGAGTCGGGCGCCGTGCTCGTACGAGACGGCAAGGGCGGCGTCCCGCGCGAGGTCTACCTCACGGGCCAAGCCTTGGAAGCTATCCAGCAGTGGCGCGTTACCCTCGAATACAGCGGCGTGGATGACCCGCTCTTCCCATCACGCAAGAAGCGCCGCGGGCGTCCAGCGCCGATGACCCCAACATCAGCCGTCAACATGGTCAAGCTGTGCATGGAGCGGGCCGGCGTAAGCAATGCCAGCTCGCACTCGCTCAGGCGCACGCACGCGCAATCCCTCGAGGAGCGCGGCACAAGCCCGCGCATCATTCAACGCCAGCTCGGGCACAAGCACATTCAAACGACCGAGCGTTACCTCGCCGCCAATCCCCCCGGACACCGTGAGGCTGTGCGCAATCTCGAATTTGATCTCAACGTGTGATCCCACAGGGGCCAAAACCATCTATCGGATTCGCTCAGCTCCGTTGTACGGGGGTCTGAGCACGAAATCCCATTTACCCCCGGTGGAGTCTCGGCCGGTCAAGTCGAGGCGGATTATTCCCGGCGCGAGTAGGAGCGTGTCTCCGATGTGAGCCTTGTAAAAGTGCAACACAGAAAATCCAGATTTTCGGTGTTGCAAAAAGTATACACCCCCACCTTGTTGACAAGTTGGCGATTTTCCTCTTGACATCGATTTTGTGCTTGACAGCCGAAAAAAGAGGTTCGCCAGGGGTTTTGAACGGGCCTGCTTAACTTTTTCACAACCACTGTATGGCGGTGTAGGCCGATGTGTTTCACGTGAAACGGCTTCTGGAAGCTGAGATCGGCCCCGCCTAGGGCGGCCCCGCCTAGGGCGGCTTCGCCGCGGGGCTAGGCCAAGCTCGATGGCAGCTCGATGGTCCACCAGC
>WUUC01217605.1_pt1 | contig 31000 bp, 58 predicted proteins | sample 6278441 | NCBI WGS metagenome assembly WUUC01 (sample SAMN13675441, study PRJNA597444) | soil metagenome | isolation source: soil | place: USA: Washington | collected 2017-10 | reverse complement strand
GCGCCGACGCTCGACATGCACGGGATTGGGATCACCCGCGCGACCGAGAGCGTGGAGAAGGCGACCCCGTTGGAGCGCCCCGCAGGCGACCGCGCCATCACGCTCTTCGAAGCCCGCTACGACGACTATGGCACCGTGCGGCTGGAGGTCTGGCAAGATGGTCTCGTCGTCTGGATCGCCGGGCAAATCGTCTGGAAGACCTGGGAGAGCCAACAGCGCGCGACCGACGAGCTTCTCACCATGCTCGGCCGCGCGGTGACATGCGGGCCCGACTGGCACCGCGACGCTTGCGAGCTTCTCAGCCAATGGGGCATGAACCCGCTCGCTTCAGCTGGGCGCGCCGTCGCCAGCGACACCAACGCCTTCGCCACGGAGGAGCACGCGCGTAAAGCGGCTCAGCGCGAAGCCCTGAAGGAGGCATTCCAGCCCCAGGAGGTCGTGCTCAGCTTCGTCTACACCAACCACAAGGGTAAGGTTCTGGTCCGCAAATGCCAGCCGCTCCGGCTCTTCTGGGGCGCGACGGAATGGCACCCGACGCCTGGGTGGCGGCTCGTGGGCTTCGACCTGGACAAGCAAGCTGAGCGCACCTACGACGTCCGCTCAATCGGGCGCGTCTCGGCGGTCGTCGCCGGCACGAACGAAGAGGTGGAGGCGACGGTAGACGATATGGCGCGGAGCTTCGCCGATGTCGTCAATCCCGAGCCTAAGCTGCTCGCGCTCCTTCTGAGCCGCGGGCTCATCCGATGATGAAGGCGCTCCTCCAGGACGGCGATAAGACCGTCCTGCTCGTGGGGCTCACCTGGGGGAACCTGGATAAGCTCCGCGAGCAATCGCTGGACGGCTTCATTGAAATCAACGCCGACGAGACCGGAGGGAAGCCGTTCGATCGAATCATGATCGTCGCTGGCGAGACCGAGGCGCATATCCTGGACTCGATGAGCGACATGATCGGGCCCGACACGAAAATGAACATCGACCCCAAGCTGAAGGGCTGAAGAATGGACCGCATCGACCTGAGCCGCATTCCTCCGGTGGAGCGCGAGCTTCTCCGGGTGCTCCTGGAGCGTCACGCCCAGGGGATTCTCCGCGACCTAAAGGTTCTGAAGGGCAATGCGAGCGACCCCGCCGAGTCGGCGCTCGCGGCGCTCTTCGGCGACAAGCCGGAGCAATCAAAGGCGCTCGCGGAAGCCGCGCTCGGGCTCACGCACAATCTTCAGGTCCGAATGGGATTCGAGGTGACGCGATGACGGAATATGAAGAGGTGCGCGAGTGGCTCCGGCGCCAGAACGTGAGCTTCCGAGAAGAGGCGAACGCTCTGGAGGGCTGGCGGCAAATCAGCTTCCCCACCATGGGAGGCTTTGCGTTCCGCTTCGATCATGGCACAGAAGAATTCCGCGCGGTGATTGGGCCAAATTTAATCAAGACTTCACCGTAAGGGTGCTTGTCGCGGCGCGAGATAATCCGATTAAGCGGTGACTGGCGTATGTTATTGACATGCGCGCCCGAAGTGCGATTTGACTCGGGCTGCGACTGTTGAAGGAAAAGAGACCCAAGCCCTTAGACCAGCAATCATCAAATTCTGAGGAGCCCGCCGTGCTGACCGCAACCATGCACGTCAAGGGCGGCCCGACGACCGGCCCCCTCGCCTTCCCCGCCTGAGCCATGGGGTACAGGCTATTCACTCCGAGCCCGGATTCCGCCCCGCCGCGGCCGGTCCACCTGGAGCTATCTTGCGACGGTAGCAAGCTCGTCCACGAGCCCCGCACCGTCTTCAGCGAAGCGACATTCCCCGCCCAGCGCACCGAAGCGTCGCGCCGCGGGTGGCTGATTCGGCCGAACGAGAAGAGCAAGGGCTACGTCGTGCTCGGCCCGTGCTGCTCAGGCAAGCAAAGGGAGACCCGGGACGATGAATGACTTTCCCCACCCAGGGCCCATGTGGACGATCCCGCCGGAGCTTCTGAAGGTCGTTCCACTGCCGCTGACTTGGACGCGCGCGCGGGTCTATCTCCGCGACCCCGGCGACGGTGAGAGCAAGTATTACGTCGGGCGCGTCACCGAGCTTACGGCGCTCGGGCTGGGGCTCCAGATGGAGAGCCCGGAGCGTCGCGACCAGCGCTGGTGGCCCATGGGGCGCATCCAGGAGGTGGTCGACCTCTCGCGGCCGAGCCCGGAGAGCGGGAGCACGCCGCTCCCATGACACCCGACGAGGCGAGAGTAGCGCGCGAGGCGCGCGACGGGCTGGTGGACCTCCTGGGGCTCGCGCCTGATGCCAGCTGGAGCCGCATCGTCCAGTCGGTGCGCTCGCTCCAGCAGTCGACGCGCGGCCTGCCCGACGACCTCCGGGACCGCGGCTGGAGCGTCGCCGTCCACAACGACTATCACCAAGCCATTCGCCCGGGTGGGCCGAAGGAGCGGGCAACGTTCTGGCTCCTCACCCATGCGGCCACAGGGCGCTTCCTGAAGGGCGAGGGCCCAACCGACCAGGACGCGCTCAACCAGATTCGCGCCCAGCTGCGCGAGGTTGTCGGCTAAGCACATACCGGAGGAGGAGAAGCTATGCCCCTGGACTTGGATATCCCCGTGACCAACCGCCATATCGGTCCCCGCACGCTCTTCTCCCAGCAGCTTCACCGCGAGAAGTATCGCCACGAGGGCGAGAGCTTCGATGATTTCTGCGTCCGCTACGCGCGCACCGTCGCGCAAGGCGAGAGCGAGGCGTTCTTCTACCGCGTGCTCGATATGCTCCGCGACCAGCGCTTTCTCCCAGGCGGGCGCCAGCAGCGCGCGGTCGGGCGCCCTTTCCAGCTGACGGCGCACAATTGCTACGTCTCGCCAATCATCGGCGATTCGATGACGTCAATCATGCAAGCGCTCACCGCCTGGGCGATGACGCTCCGAATGGGCGGCGGCATCGGGGGCGACTTCTCCAGGCTCCGGCCGGCGGGGTCCGACGTCTACGGCCTGGGCGAGGGCGCGCGCGCGAGCGGGCCCGTGAGCTTCATGGATATGTTCTGCGGCATGTCGCGGACGATCATGTCGGCGGGCGAGCGCCGCGGCGCCATGATGGCGGAGCTTCGCTGCGACCACCCCGATATCCTGAAGTTCATCCGGTGCAAGGCGATCCCGGATCGCTTCCGGCCACTCTGGGAGGCGGTCGCGGCCATGCCGGCGGGCGACCAGAAGAAGGCGTGCGAGGAAGCGCTCCAGCTGATCCTCCCGCTCCAGCAATTCAATATCACCGTCTGTTGCACCGACCTCTTCATGGAGGCGGTCGTCACGGACGGGCTTTACGAGCTTCGCTTCGGCGAGCGCTCCTACGGGAAGGTGCGCGCGCTCGACGTCTGGGGCCCGCTGATGGAAAACAATTGGGACGTCGCCGAGCCCGGCGTGGCATTCCTCGACACCATCAACCGCGAGAACAATCTCTGGTATTGCGAGACCCTGGAGGCGAGCAATCCCTGCGGCGAGCAATTTCTCCCCCCGGATGGCGCTTGCCTGCTCGCGTCGCAAAACCTCGTCAAGTACCAGCGCGAGGACGGCGGATTCGAAGACGAGCAATTCGTCCAGGACGCCAAGGACGTCAACCGCGCGCTGGACAATGTGATCGACCGGAGCGAATTCCCGCGCGAGGAGCAAAAGGAGCAGCAGCGCCTAAAGCGCCGCATGGGAGTCGGTGTCACCGGGCTCGCGAACGTGCTGGAGGCTCAGCGCATGCCCTACGGGAGCGACTCATTCTGCGAGGGGCTCACCCGCATCTTCTCGCTCCAGCGCGACGCGCTCTATGAGGGCTCGTGCGAGCTTGCGGAGGAGAGGGGCTCGTTCCCCCTCCTGGACGCGGAAAAGTATCTGCAAAGCGGCTTCGCGAAGCGGCTTCCGGAGCACATTCGCGACCGGATCGCCCGGAAGGGAATTCGCAACTCCCTCCTATCGTGCGTCGCCCCGAATGCGACGATCAGCATGGCGGCCGACAATCCCAGCGCCGGCATCGAGCCCACCTTCTCGCACGTCACCAAACGGCCCGTCATGCTCCCGAGCGGGACGGTCATGGTCGAGCTTCAGGACTACGCCTTTGCCAATTGGGGCGTGGCCGGCAAGACCGCCTACGAGGTGTCGGCGCAAGACCATATCAAGGTGCTTTGCGCGACGGCCCGCATGGTCGACAACTCGGTGAGCAAGACGTGCAACGTTTTCGGCCGCAAGCCTGGGATGAAGCTCGCGGGCGGGGTCTCGTTCGAAGATTTCAAAGAACTCTACGTGATGGCCTGGAAGGGCGGGGCGAAGTCTTGCACCACCTTCAATATCAACGGCCAGCGCGCCGGCATTCTCCAGCGGGTCGAGCAAGCCCAAAAGAAGGATGACCCGGGGCCCGCCGAGGGCGAGCGCTGCACCATTGATATTGCGACCGGCGCGCGCTCCTGTGAAGGATAGGCTCCAGCTGGCGCCGAGCGGTCGGTAACGCCGCTGTGGGGAATAAGGGCCGCTAGAGACCACAGCGGGGCCAGCTGGAGGAGGGAAGATGGTCCCGCACGAGCATTGTCCCAACGGGTGCGAGCATCCTCAGCCCGCGGATGACGATGAAGGGGTGCGGCGGTGCTGCCATTGCGGCGCCGCCGTCATTCCATGCGGGCCAGACGGTTGCCCGGAGGAGTGACGATGGCGAAGAAATCGACCAGGAAGAAGACCAGCGCGAGGAAGGTGCCACCCGGGACGGAGCCCCAGGCGGCGCCCGCACCGGCTCCAGCGCCGGAGCCGAAGGTGCCGAAGGAGGCACCGAAGCCGAAGCCGACCAAGCAAACGGTGGACGGGCTCCAGGGCGCGATCCTCCACCGGGCCGCCATGCTCCAGGCGAAGGGCGACCCCGACTATCGGCGCCACCCTGGGCGGCACCCGGACGAGAAATTCCTCCGCCGCGCCGCGACCGAGATTTTCGAGCAAGAGGGAGCGGAAGCCGGATTCCGCTGGCGCCTGGAGAAGCCCGAGCGCGAAGTGGCGCGCGTCGTCGTGGAGCCCCTGAAGGGAGAGGCACCGAAAGAGTAGGGGCGTGCCGCGCGCGAACGATGCCGTCCACCGCCAGCTGATGCGCGAGCTTGGGCTCCTGCCGGCGGAGCCCAAGCGCTACCAGACTAGCGAGGAAGACCGCGAGCGCTGGCGCCGCGAGTACGAAGAGGAGGTCGCGCGCCGGCTCGCGCGGGTCCGCACCCCGCCGCTCCCGCCGTGGATGCAAGGGGGCAAGCTCCCCCAGGGGTACTATCGGCAAGGGCGCGGATATTGCCGCTGGTGCCGCGAGCCGATCTTCCGCGAGGATGGCTCGCTCAACACCCGGCTCAGCTGGCACCATGTCGGGTGCCTCCGCGACTATAAAATCATCGCCGACCCTGGGGTGGCGCGCGCCGCGATCCTGGACGCCAGCCGCGGGGTCTGCTGCGATTGCGGCTCCTCAATCTGGTTCACTGAACGAGGTCGCGAGGGCGAGCCCGGCGATATCGTCGCCGCGCGGTGGGAGCAAAAGGAGCGCGACCCGGAGCGGCCGAAACGCGCTCCAGGCTGGCGGCAAGTCTACGACTATGCCGAGGGCCCTTACCAGCTGATCGCGTTCCGGCAGCGCCCCTGGCAATGCGAGCACGACGTCCCCCTCTGGAGCGTCAATAAGGAGGAGCCCGACGCGCTCCGATACTGGACCCTCTGGAATCTCAGGCTCCGATGCGACGATTGCCACAAGCGCAAGAGCGCGGCCGAGGCGGCCCAGCGGGCGAAGGAGAAGAGGCTCCGCGAGAAAGCGAAGCCGAAGCACGAGCGCCTTTCCCGAAAGGGTGGCCCGAGGCGCCCGACGATCCCCTTCTGAGGAACTTCGCCGCGTCCATGTTCGTCGGCATGGCCCAGGCGGTCGCCGACCGCCGGAGCGGCCGTCCGGACCTTACCCGCTGGCGCATCAGGCGCATTTCGGACTATCTCTGGATGCGCGACGTTGAGGAGTTGTGGGCCTGGGCTCAGGAGCCCGCCGAGAGGAGAAAGCGCGATGGCTGAAGAGACCACCGAATCCCGCCTCACAAAGCTGGAGGGACGGGTCCAGGCGCTTGAAGACCATGTGGGGCTCCCCCAGGAGCCCGCCACGCCTCCAGCCCCTCCAGTGACGCCCCCAGCCCCTCCCCCGGCCCCTCCGCCAGCGCCACCTCCCGCCCCGCCAGCTGGTAGCCCGCTCCAAATCCTCGCCCTGGACCTCGTGAGCGGCTTCAAGCCCGTGCCGGGCTCGGCGCTTGGGTCTGTCATGCTCCCGCGCTCCTGGCCCTGGTCTGGCACCATCGGGCCCCTGGGGGTGCTGGCGGCGTGGAACAATGTCGCATGCGGGGGCGGGCGGCTCTTCGCCCACGGGGGCGGCCATGCCGACTACGGCGGCAACGAGGTCTATGGCTTTGACTTCGCGACCGCCAAATGGTCGGTCCTTATCGGGCGCTCCGATTACCCGGCCGCAACGGCGGAGCAGAAGTGCCCATACCCGCTCAGCGGCCCGCCCAGCATGCACACCTACGACGGCAAGGTATTTTCCAGTGCGCTCGGGGTGATGCTCCTCTGGCCGAATATCGCCTTTTGCCCGAGCGGGTCGGGTGAGCGCTGGGGCGATAATACGATCTGGGAATTCGACCCAGGCTCGCGCAGCTGGGAGGTCCACGGCAAGGTCGGGGCCGTCTCCCCTCTGGCGGCCGTCGACCTCCCGGGCGGAAAAATCGCACTCATCGGCAGCAGCCATGCCTCCATCTGGGAGCCGCGCGTGGTGCCGCCCCAGGAGAGCAACCGCATCGCGCTTCCGCGCGGTGGTGCCAGCTGGGGCGATTGCCACGCCTTCTATGACCCGGTGCGAAATCGCGTCTGGGCAATCAATCGGCACGCCATCGTCTGGTGCGCGCTCAACGAGTCGCGCGACGGCTGGAGTGGCTCCTGGCAAATCTTCGCCGAAGGGACAGCCGCGCAGCCCGCCGGCATCGCGTTCAATCATGCGGCGGCCATCGACCCGGTGACGCGCCGCCTCATTCGCTGGAATGGCGCGAAGCGGATCGTCTCGTGCGATCCCGACGCCAGCCCGGTCGCCTGGGCGACCCATGACTTGCCCGCGGGGCCCGCTGGCACGGGCCCGCTCTACTCGCGCCTCTGGGGCCTGGGGGACGGCTCCGGGGTCTTCCTGGCGGTGTCGAATGACCCGGCCGAGCCCGTCTGGCTCCTGAAGCCGCCCGCCGCAGGCTCGGTGCCGGCGCAACCTCCCGCTCCGCCGCCGGCTCCTCCGCCTGCGCCACCCGTCCCCCCTCCGGCGCCGCCACCCGCTCCTCCTGTCACGCCGCCAGCACCCCCGCCAGCGCCCCCGGTGGGTGCCTGGAACCCCAGCTGGACCAGCACGCCTTTCGATATGGCCGGCTCGCTCCTCTTCACCGAGCAGCACAGTGACAGTCGCTACGAGCGCTGGAATTCATGCTCGGTCATCGAGGCGCGCCGAGCCGTCAAATTCCACTACTTCAACTTCGCCTCTGGAGGCACCCAGCATGCGCTCCCGGCGGGCACCTATACGCTGCTCGTCCAGGACCACCAGGGTAACGTGCTCAATCGGGAAATCACCTACCAGCACCCCGAGGGGTCGACGGTCAAAGTGGGCTCTTTCGACGTCGACCCGGCACGCCTGCCGGCCGGCTGGAAGCTCTTCGGGATCGAGTCGCCGCTCGTCAATGGTGCGCGGCTCCCGATGGCGCGACACCCGTTCTTCATTCCCCGCGCGGGTGAGCCTTCGCCGGAAATCATGCCGGTCTGGAATGGCTCCTACGATCTTTCGAAAGGGAGCCCCGCGCTCATCGGGTGGGTGCCGGCGCGCTTTACGCCGAAGCCATACCCGTTCCCCCAGCGGACCTACGAGCACTTCAGCACGGAGCTTCCGCATAATCAGCTGTTCAAGGAGAACCTCGTCCCGTTGACGCTCGGGACGATCCGGCGCCCCAACCGCACCGCCGGCAATCTGTGGAATACCGCCAACTTTCACAGCTATTTTTGGTCCCACCTCATCAAAGAGGAGCCAGTCCTCCCGCAGCTTTCGGGCCCGCGCGGGCGAGCGAATGTCTCGATGCCGACCAGCTTCCATATCGCGTTCAACGGCGACATTCTTTTCACGACCTCATGGCGCTTCGGCCGCATCGACGGCAAGACCGGCGACGCTCGCACCATCGCGGGCTGGGAGCACCCGGTGCCGATCTATCACGCCGACGCCGCGCGCGGGATCGGGAAGGTGTTGCATGGCAATTGGGACGCCGTGCCGGGCAAGAAAGGATTCCGCGAGCCCTGGGGGATAGCGTTCGATCCGCACAGCACGGAAGTCCCTCCAGGGACGCCGCTCGGTGTCACCGAGAGCCCGCACCTCCGCGCTCCAGTCGCCTACATTCCCGACACCCAGCACAATCGGGTGCTCTCTCTGACATTCGACCAGAAGAGCCACGCCACTCCGGTCGTCGTCCGACAAGTCGCCGAAATGCGCGACCCCTGGGATATCGCATGGTGTGCCGAGCTAGACGGCTTCCTCGTCACCGAGCGGGCGCGCCATGCAATCGTCCTGATGAAGCGCGACGGCACCAAGACCGATATCCTCGCGGGCGAGGATGCGTCGTTCATCGACTTCAACCGCTTCGTCGTCCAGAAAGACACCCTCGAAAATCTCCGCAAAAAGCCCTTCGTGGTGCTCCCAGAGGGGATCGTCTACCAGGACGGATTCGCCTACGTCGGCTCCAGCGCTCAGGCGCAAATCGTGAAGCTCGACATCAAGACCGGCGCCCTGAAGGCGATTGCGTTTCCGCGGATCGACGGCAATTCAAACTTTATGAAGCTTGCCGTCTCCGATGGCACTTTCATGCCGCGCGGGACGATCTTCTCTACCTCCTGGTCAATCGCCTTCCATGGCTACCCGCAAGGCTTCGTCCCGCAACCGGACGGCTCCTATAAGGCGATCACGCTCATGTACCACGGCCGCAAGACCGCCGGCCGGGGCGGCGGCTGGGAGTCGATCAGCTACGGGGCGGCGGTCGCATGCGGGAACGGCCGGCTCGTTTGCGGCTCCTCCGAAGAGGGGGTGGTCGTCATCAGCAAGGCTCAGCCGAGCGACCCGGTGATTGACGAGGCGCGCTTTATCCGCGGCCACGCCGCCTGGGTGGCGGCCGGCCACCACATGACGCACGGCCACCATGGCTACGGCGCCTTCGGGCTCCCCTGGCCGGAAGGGCTGACCGACGACATGCGGTATTATCTCCGGACCAACCAGCACCTCGACGTCTGACCGACTTCGCGCATGGTGCGCGAAATTCCTCTTGCAACGGACGTGCGGGCCGGCATATACCCACGCCGCTCGCTCGGTGGCGCTAGGGCGCGGTTACTTCGCTGTTGGAAGCTGGGCCGAAAGGCCAGTCACCGTCCCGACCATTCCCCGGGCGAGCAGGGCTTTTCAGAGGTGGGTGGCGTAGGGCTCGGATACTTCATAACCTGACGGTCGTTGGTTCGAATCCAACCCCGAGCGCAAGCCCGGGTAGCTCAGCTGGTAGAGCATCTGGCAACCCCGCAAGGGGAGTTTCCCGAACCCGCTCATTCCCCCACCTCGTAGCAAAGTCGGCGGTGGCGTAGGCGTCGGTTACTTCGTCTCGAAAACGGAAGGGCGAGAGCCCATAACCGGAGCCGCTCATTCCCCGCCGACTTCGCTACGAGAAATGCCGGTGGCGTAGGTGGCGGTTCCTTCGATGCTCTCCATACCTTGAGCACCCAAAGGTGGCCCGTCGCCGCTCATTCCCCGGCGCTTCATCTGGAAGGCGGAAGGTGGCGTAGACGTCGGATACTTCGCTTGCTAAGCGGGAGGTCGCGGGTTCGAGTCCCGCCCTGGGAGCCTCGCTCCTGGGTAGCTCAGTTGGCTAGAGCGCCTACGTTTCCGTCGTCGACTATTCCCCTTCCGCCTCCAGCTGAGGCACGCGCCACGCCGGGACCACATGGATGAAGGGACCAGCAAAAGTGCGCAAGAATCTCCACCCGAAGACCCCCATCGCTCGCACCTATGACGAGGGCCGCCGCGAGCGCGGGCGCACCCACGAGGGAGGTGTCGCCGACGTGATGACGAACGAGGAGGCGCTCCGCCGCTCGGTCATGTCGTGCTTCCTCTGGGAGAACGAGTTCTACGAGGACGGCAAGCCGATCGCCGACCGGATCGGCCAGCTTTGCACCGTCGTTCCCCCGAAGGTGATCGCCGACCTTGCCATCGAGGCGAGGGGGCCGGGCAATCTCCGGCACGTCCCGCTCTTGCTCCTCACGCACCTCGCGCGTGTCGGCTCCGGCTCCAGGCTGGTCGGCGACACGATCCCCGAGGTGATCCAGCGCGCCGACGACATGACCGAGTTCCTGGCAATCTACGCCCAGGTCAACAAGCAGTCGCCGAGCAAGCTGGTCCTGAGCGCTCAGGTGAAGCGCGGGCTCGCCCTGGCGTTCGGGAAGTTCGATGAGTACCAGCTGGCGAAGTATGACCGCGACGGGCCGGTGAAGCTCCGCGACGTCATCGCGCTCGCCCACGTCAAGTCGGGCGCTCCGAAGGGCGCGCGCAACAAGCTCCACGAGCGCGTCTGGCAGCGGACCATGAAGGTGCCCGACACCTGGGAGACCGAGCTTTCCGCCGGCAAGGACAAGCTGCGGACCTGGACCCGCATGCTGGGCGAGACCCTGGAGGGCGATATCCCCAAGCTGGGCTACCTCGCGGTGCTCCGCAATCTGCGGAACATGCTCGACGTCGGGGTGGACGAGAACCTCGTCAAGAGCGCCATCCTGGCCCGCCGGGGCGGCGCCCATCGGGTGCTCCCCTTCCGCTTCACGGCGGCGGCGCGCGCGTGCCCGCGCCTGGAGGCGACGCTCGATCAGGCGCTTTGCGAGTCCATCGCCGATATGCCGGTGCTGCCGGGCAAGACGCTCGTCTTCGTCGACGTCTCGGACTCGATGAACCGCAAGCTCAGCGACAAGAGCGACCTTTCGCGCATGGACGCGGCGGCGACGCTGGCGAGCGTCATCAACGCGGAGGCGCTCCGGGTCTTCACCTTCTCGAATGACCTCGTGGAGGTGCCGGCGCGGCGCGGCATGGCGGGAGTCGACGCCATCAAGCGCTCCCAGGTCCACTCGGGCACCTACCTCTGGCGCACGCTGGAGCAGTGCCTCCACCAGAACGGCGGGCCCTATGACCGGGTGATCGTCATCACGGACGAGCAGGCGCACGACTCGCCGAGCGCGCGCATCCGGACGCTCCTCCCGGCGCGGTGCTATCTCATCAACACCGCGAGCAACCGGCGCGGCGTCGCCTATCGGGAGCCGTGGGTCCACATCGACGGCTTCAGCGAGGCGGTGCTCCGCTGGATCATGGCGCACGAGGGCGGCGCCTGGGCGACCAGGAGCGACCGCCGCGAGCGTCGCCGCACGGTGCGGAGCACGCGGGGCATTGCCGCGTCCCGCCCGGGCTCGCGCGACGTCGCGACCGAGGTGGCCCTGGACGGCAAGCGGCGCCCGCGGGTCATGCTGAAGGCGGTGAAGGAGACCACCTTCGGCAAGATTCCGGACGGGAAGCCGATGCGCCGGCATGGCGACTCGCGCGACGCGGTGCCGCTGGCGGTTCGCGGAGCGAAGGCCACGAAGAAGACGCCCAAGCTGGCGAAGGTCCGCAAGACGGCGGCCAAGCGAGCGAAGAAGCGCACCGCTCGGCTCCGCGGAGTCTGAAGGTGACACCGGACCAGCTGCGTCGTGCCGGCATCGCTCTCTTCGGAGGGTGGGGCTGGATGACGCGGCTGGCTTCGGCCTTTCCAGTCGACTACGCGACGGTGCGGCGCTGGCTATCCTCGGCCGTGCCGATTTCCCCAATGGCGGAGACAATCGTCCGCCTCCTTCTGGAGCGGGAAAGGATTGACCCGCGTTCTATATTCGACGGCAAAGGAGGAAGCGATGAAGGCCACCGAGAAGCGGTTCATCCTCCAGGCGCTCGACCGGATCGCGGTTCAAAAACCGGGTCCGTGGAGCCGCGACGACCGGCGCATGTACGAGCGCGCCGTCCGCATTCTAAAGCGCGCCCCCGGTAGGCCACAGGGCGACAATCGCGCTAAGCTGGCGGAGGCATGACGAATTTTATTCTCGTCCCCGACGAGGTGGCCGAGGCGCGCCGGGCTCTCCGTGAGGCGGAAGAGCGAGCGCAAGCACGCAAGGAAGCTCTTACCGCCGCATGGCGCGCCGCTCATCCAGGAGAGCCCTGCCCCGACTGCGCCGGCTGGGGCGCTCCGGGCGGCTGCGCCGTCTGCGGCCTCACGAGCATGGGAGGGTGATGGTGGAAATGCCTTGCGCCGTCTGCGGGCGGTACGACGGGCACGACTACGCCGTGCATGAATTCATCCGGCGGAAAGACGAGGACGAAGCGCGGCGACGGGAGCGCGCCGCCTTCGGCAATCGCCATCAGCGTCGTGTCCTTGCAAAGCGGGCGCGACGTGAGAGACGCTCCAAGCCGGAGGTGCTGGAGGCATGACAAGCTGGTGGCCCGTCTACCTCGTCCTGGCCGGCGCGGCCGTCGCCACGCTCGCCGTCTGGTGGTTCTTTCTCCGGCTCCCCGGGCCGAAGCCGGCGCGACTCGATATCCCGAGCCCGCACGAGATTGGCGGCATGCTCGGGCTCATCCAGGGGCGCCGCGTGGTGCTCGACCCCTATCATGCGCCGCTCGCTTGCTATGGGTGCATGAACAGCGCGAGCTACCCGACGAATGGCGAGAAGGCGCGCTACCCCGGCATCCCCTCTGGCGAGCGCGCCTGTTTCTTCTGCATTCGCAATCCCGAGCGCGCGCGTGACCAGCGCGAGTTTGAGGAGCGGACGGGCGGGCCGATGACGACGTGGTATGACGGCCGCCCCATGCAGCCGCAACCGCTCGACCTTTATTGCGCCGTCGACCGCTTCGCCATGATTGACCCGCGCCGACACCCGGCCGTCGACCTCTCCAGCGCGCGAGCCCCTGGGCCGTGATAGGGTGCGCCTGATGGCGAAAAAGCAACTCCTGGAAGTCGTCTACCGCGACGTCCGCAAGCTGAAGGGCTACGCGCGCAACGCCCGCACCCACAGCGCCGAGCAAATCGAAGTCCTGAAGCGCTTGATGGAGGAATTCGGGTGGACCACCCCGCTCCTCATTCGCCAGAAGGTCCAGGTGGTCGCCGGCCACGGCCGCATCATGGCGGCGCGCCAGCTGTGGGATGCCGGGAAGGAGATTGACCGGACCCCGGCGCCCTATCAGGTGCCGACCATCAACGTCGACGGCTGGTCGGACGCGCAGATGCGCGCCTATATCCTCGCCGACAATGCGAGCGCCGAGCTTGCGGGGTGGAACGATCAGGTGCGCGCGCTCGAATTGGCCGAGCTTCAGCAAGCCGGCTACGACCTCTCCCTCACGGCGTTCCCGGAAGCGGACATTCTGGCGCTCCTCACCCCAGAGGACACCACGTCTCTCCTGGAGAACGCGCGCAAGAGCCTCGCCGATCGATTCGGCATCGCGCCCTTCTCGGTGCTCAATGCGCGCGAGGGCTGGTGGCAGGACCGAAAGCGCGCGTGGCTGAGCCTGGGGATTCGGTCGGAGCTTGGGCGCGGCGAGAACCTCATCCAGCGCTCGCCCCAGGAGGTGTTCTGCCATGCGACCGGCATCCCCTATGCGAAGGCGCGCAAGATCGTCACCGAGGCGATGAAGGCGGAAGGAGAGCGCTTCGACCTCAACGCCCTTATCGTCAAGCACGGGGGCCGCAAAGCGCCCGCTGGCGACTTCAGCGGGAGCGGGGCGGTGATCGACCCGGGCCAGCCCGGCGGGATGACGAAAGGGCTCCTGAAGAAGCGCGCCCAGCAGAAGGAACGGAGGAAGCGCGCCGATGCGGCTTCGATAAAGGGCGCGGCTCGCGACCCTGACGTTTATAGGCGAAAGGATCGCAAAGTTGGCGAAGAGCCCAAGGACGACACCGGGCGGAGCGGGCAAGGGGAGCGTGTGGCTCCAGAGGGGGAAGAGCGGCTACGAGGACAGGAGCAAGATGGCGACCGCGAAGAAGCGCTCCAGGAAAGCTAACGCGCAGCCCGCGGGCGGCGGCGGAGGCGGGTGGAAGAAATTCAACGAGGACAAGGCGAAGCGCGACGCTAAGCGGCTCCAGGCGCTCCGGGCGGAGGAGCGCGGCGAAAGCGCGAGCCTCAAAGACGGGCTCACCTTCAACACCTCCGCGCACCCCTATGACGGCGCGACGAGCGAAGTCGCCGCGACCGGCACCAGCATCTTCGATCCCGTGCTATGCGAGCTTGCCTACCGCTGGTTCTGTCCCCCAGGCGGGATGGTGCTCGACCCCTTCGCGGGCGGCTCCGTGCGCGGCATCGTCGCCTCGCACCTCGACCGCGGCTACCTCGGCGTCGACTTGCGACAGGAGCAAGTGGAATCGAACGCCTCCCAGGCGGAGAAGATTTGCCGCAAGCGGAAGCACCAGCCCGAGTGGGTCATCGGCGACGCGCTCGACCTGGAGACGGTTCTCCCGAAGGATTTTCCCGGCGCCGATTTCGTCTTCAGCTGCCCGCCCTACGGCGACCTGGAAGTCTACAGCGACGACCCGCGCGACCTCTCCCGCATGGCGCACCGCGACTTCATCGGCGCCTACCGGCGGATCATCGGGCTCGCATGCAATCGCCTGAAGCCCAATCGCTTTGCATGCTTCGTGGTCGGCGACTTCCGCGACGAGAAGGGTCGCTATCGCAACTTCCCGGGCGACACGATTCGCGCCTTCATGGATTGCGGAATGTCGCTCTACAACGAGGCGATCCTCATCACCGCGGCGGGCTCGCTCCCCATCCGGGCCGGCAAGCAATTCGAGTCGACTCGCAAGCTCGGGAAGACCCACCAGAACGTGCTCGTCTTCATCAAGGGCGATCCCGTCAAGGCGACCAAGGATATCGGGCCGTGCGAGTTCGGGATGCCGAATTCCGACATCGAGGGCGCGGAGGATATCAGCGTGGGCGAGCGCCTCACCGTCGAAAGCCTGGGAGGCGAAGTCTGATGGCCGAAGAGCAAGCGGCGAAGGAAGCCGAGCACCGGACGCTCCTCTGGACGCGCTTCGATCACAGCGAGCGCGTCCACCTCGTCATCGACCGGCGCACGGGCGAAGTCGGGATCAGCATCGAGTCGGGCGGGACCGTCGTGGTGAAGCCGCCGCGCGAGTGGGTGAAGGGGTGATCTTCCAACTGGCTCACGCCTCCCGCTGGGCGCTCCTCCGCACCATCTTCTCCGGCCGCTGGTGGCTCAGCTGGGAGCGCGCCCGCAAGCCCATCGTGGGCTCGCTCGATATCCCGATCTGCCGGCACCGCTCGTCGGATGCCGAATTCGTCCGGTCGGAAGTGCTCGGCGCGACCGCCGGGTGGGACGGGAGAATCCATCGCGCTCTCCTCCAGCATTGGCGGTGCGCGATTTGCGGCGAGCCCTTCCAGGTGCGCGGCGTCTATCACCCCGACGACCGCCTGCGGAACCCGCACCTCTATGACGCGGACGGCTGGCCGCTCGACGAGAAAACCTACCAGCGGCTCCCGATATGGACGACGTGACCGAAGCTCCCGCCGAGTGGCAATGCGGCATCGACCTAGAGCGGCTCCGGCTCTTCGCCGAGCCCTTCCGCCAGCGGCACAAGCCGCTCGTCTTCGGCGCCTTCGGGCTCACCAAGGAACGCGACCTCGCGCCCGCCATGGCGGAGGGGCGCGTCATCTGGACGGGCACTCCTCCTGAAGCGGTGATCGTCACGCGGCTCCTGGGCCAGACCAGCCACCAGACCGATTTCACCGGCCTGGAGCGCGTCATCCCAGCTGGCGCGGTCATGGCGGGCCCCTTCGCGGCCACTTCGGCCCAGGCGGCCGTGAAGGTGCTCCAGGCGCTCCAGCGCCGCGCTGGTGGCAAGCCGGTGTGGCTGGAGCTATTCGAAGAGGACACGCTCGCGAAGCGCTACGCGGAGGGGGAAGGCTTTCGCTACGCCTTCACCAAGATCGCGGCCGGCTCCGAGGTTAAGGGCGTCTACTGCTGGGGAGCCGAGCCGCCGCCGCCGCACCCGGCTTGCGAATATGCGGTCCAGGAGGTGCTCCTCCCGGAATTCCTCTCCAAGCGGGAGCACGCCGCGATCCTGGCCGAGCTTGACGCCTGGGGGGACCATTGGGAGCAGCACTACTCCAGCTATAACCGGCGCAAGTCGTGGACCGCCTTCGCGCTCCAGGGCTACGACGACGATCCCGGCTTTATCATCAAGCCGCGCGAAATGGCCCGCAGCTGGCAAGAGAAGCACCCAGAGAGGCTAGACGCCCACCCCCGCCCCACGGAGGCGGCCAAGGCGTTTCCGGCCACCCTGGAGGCTCTGAGGCGCATTCCCGGCACCTTCGACCGCATCCGATTCATGCGGCTGCGGGCCAAGGACGGCGAGCTTTCCCGGCATGCCGATATCACCGACCGGGACGCCGGCCTCCGGGACGGCCGGCTGGCCCGGCTTCATATCCCCGTGCGGACGAGCGACGCGGTGACGTTCCACGGCTGGAGCGCGCGCGGCGAGCACCAGGAGCGGCACTTTCCCGAGCGGTGCCTTTTCTTCCTCGACCAACGCAAGCCGCACCGAGTCGAGAATCGCGATCCCGAGCTTGATAGGGTTCACATTGTCGTCGACGTGACGAGCAACCCGAAGCTCCGAAGCTGGTTCGATGGGCCGCACGATCATTGAAGGCGACTCGCTCCCTTGGATGAGCGCGCACCCGGCGCACGGGAGCGTCGTGACCTCGCTACCCGACGTCGACGAGTCGGGCATGGATTACCCCAGCTGGCGCGAATGGTTCATGCGGGCGGCCGGGCTCGCCATGCTTGTTGCGAAGCCGAGCGCGCCCGCGATCTTCTATCAGACCGACCGCAAGCGAGACGGCGCGCTCATCAGCAAGCCGGAGCTTCTCTTCATCGCCGCTGACCGGAACGGGCTCCGGCTCCTCTGGCACAAAGTCGCTATGCGGCGCGACGAGGGGAAGGTGGATATCCACCGGCCCGGCTTCTGTCACCTCCTGGCCTTCTCCCTGGAGGGGCGCCCAGGAGCGGCGACGCCCGACGTCTTCGACCGCGGGCGCACCGTCTACCCGAACGGGATGGGGCTCAACGCCGCCGCGCTCGCGGTGCGCTTCGCCGGCAAGGCGGCCGAGCCCGTGGTGGACCCTTTCTGTGGCCGGGGGACGGTGCCAGCGGTCGCAGAGGCGCTCGGCTTCTCCGCCATAGGGGTCGACATCGACCCCGCCCAGGCACGCGCCGCAACCGCTCTCCGCTTGCGGCTCAACGGCGAGGTCCGGTAAGCTCCAGGCGCCTGGGTGAGACCACGGGGCGGGAGGCGTATAGGGCGCGTGGCTGAGGCTTCCCCTCAGCGGACAAGCGAGTGAGGCTTCCCGCTCCGCTCAGCACCAAGGCTGGCGCCGGCCGGCCCGATAGGGGCGCGCATGGCCCGCGGCGATCATCGCCCTGGAGACGCTCCCGCCGTCCACCTGGATATCCGCGAGGGTGCGGCCGTACTTGTCGGCGCCGACGTCGACGCGCGAGACCGTCACCTCTCCCTGGAGGAGAAGGCGCCCCAGGGCGGCCTTTGCCGCGAGCCCGGCGCGCTTCTCCGCCGCGCACCGCGGGCGCCACGACTCCGGCGCGTCCATGTCGCGAATCCGAATGTTGAGAAGCCGGCCCGGGAGCGCGTCCAGCGTCGCCTCTATGGTGTCACCGTCGACGACCCGGTAGGCGGTGACGCGGGCACTCTGGAGCTTCTCGCCAGCCTGGGCGACGCTCGCCACCAGGGCAAGCGCCAGCGCGAGCGCCTTCATCAATACCTCCAGTCGTCGGGCATCAGCATGCTCCGGCCGGCTTCCGTGACGCCGTAGACCATCCCGCGCTTCAGCTGAGCGGCCTTGGCGCGCGCTGCCGCGATGGCCTTCGCCTGGGAGCCGTATTCGGCGACGTGGAATTCATGCCGGATCATTGGCGACGCGAGCCCCATGCGGGGCTGGATGGCGGTGAAGTAGACCGCGCAAACGTAGACGTGCCGCTCGAAATCCTCGCGGTGCGGCATGCTCTCCAGCGGGGGAGCCTTCGGCGGCGGCGGCGCCGGAGCGGTAACTTTGATAGAGCGAGCCATGGCCTAGCGCTTCCCCATAAAGCGAGTCATTGGGCCGACAAAGCCGGCGCGGCGATACATTTCGAGCAATTCCTGGACCGTCTCGCGCTCCTTCTCGCGCTCCGCCTCCAGGAAGGCGCGGCCCTCTGGAGTCTTGTACCAAGCGGCCAGCTTGGCCCGCTCGGCGGCTTCGGCCTTCTCGCGTGCCATTGCGGCGAGTCGAAGCTGGCGGATTTTCTCGTTCATGGCTTCAGCCCTTCCGCGCGGAATTTGAGGCTTCCATGGCGAGCGCGACGTTCCGGGCGATTGCGCGGAGAGTCTCGGCATGCTGGAGCGGCGAGCGGTCGGCCTGGGCATTGAGCGCCTGAAGGATCATGGCCGCGTCGAAGTATTGGAGGCTGAGCGTGAGGTCGGCGGCGCCAGCTTCGCGGGCCGCGTTGATCTTCGCTTGCCCGGCCTTAATTTTCGCGACGTTCGTCATGGCTTTATCCCTTCTCTCTCCGCGGGGCCCCTCAGCCCCGACAACTGATGTCCTAAAAGCGCGTCACCTCCCGCGCAAGCGAATACGGGTCAGGCCGACCGCTTTTTCCGCTCCTCCTTCTGGAGCGCGCGGCGCTCCGCCCGATTGACGGGCCCAGCGGGCCCGCCGGAGCCGCCCAGGATGGCCTTGACGGCCGCCCCTATGGCGGAGTGCTGGCCCTTGGCTTCCGCCAGCTGGGGACGCGCCTGGGCGGCCCTGGCGCGCTTCTTCACCGGGCCCACTCCTCTCCAATGCCGAGCACGTCGCATTCCGCCCGCACCATATCCTCGCCCTCCAGCGCCTCGCGTACCGTCTCGTCGACGGGCTCCAGGAGGTAATTGCCGGAGAAGTAGCCCAGCACCTTCGCCTCGACGAAGCCGCCGCACATGCCGGGCCCCTCGCCAGCGGTGGGCCGCGACGTCGCCGCGACCACCAGCCCCTTCGGAAAAAATCCCTTCGCCATGACTCAGCCCTCCCCAGGAAGCGGGTCGAAGCGGCCCCACTCGACGGCCGCGAGCACCCGCTCCTCACCGACTTGCTCCAGCCCGACCCGCGCGAGCGCGACATAGGCGGTGGCCGCCTGGAGCGACGGGAAGACCCGCCGCTGAAGGTGCGCGTCGTACTCTCGCGGGTCCATTTCGCAGATTGGCGCCTCGCCATGCGCGGGCTTCCAGCCGCGGTCGAAGGGGCCGCGGTAGAGGTGGACCACCGCGGGCTCCTCCGGATTCTCCGGCGGCATATTGAAGGCGTCGGTGACGCTGGCGACGAGCGACGGGCTCAGCTGGAGCCACTCCGCTTCGCCCCACATGCCCCCGGCGCGAGTCCAGCCGGCGGCGGCGAAAATCTGGCGAGTCGTCATATCCCTTCATCCTCTTGCTCGGGCGGGCCCCTCAGCCCGCCGACTTCTGATGTCCTAAAAGCGCCTTGCCCTGGTGGCAAGGAAAAAGCGGTCAGGCGACCGCGATCCCGGTGATTTCCTCCAGGCTCTTGCCCTGGACCATAGTGAAGCCATGCCGGCGCTCCGCCTCGACGTAGCGGCGGTAGAGCGTCGGGTTGAGCCGGGCGGCCGTCTTGTGGTCGGCTTCGCTCGCCATGATGCAAAAGCAGCAAGAGAGGCGCGACATGCCGGCCGCGTAAGCCCAATGCGGCTTTTGCCCGGCGCGCTCGATGGTCTCGAAAACCTCCGCCGTCGACATGGCGTGGATGGGGAGCCAGTCGTACCACTCGCGGCCCGCCTTCGAATTCGTCGCGTTGAATTTGAAGGTCTCTTTTTTCTTCCTGGCGGCGCTCTCCTGGGCGCGCAGCCCCATGCAATTCACGATAATCGGGCGGCCCCGCTCCTTGCTGAGCCGGCGCACCAGCTTCTCAATCGGGTCGCGCTTCAGGTCGCTCGTGCATTGGCGATACTTCGGGCTCGGGAACATCCCGCGGCCGTCGACCATTTCGAAGAAGGTCTTACCCGCCTGGACTTCGTGATATTCGAGCCCGAAGGAGAAGCTCCGCGCATGCTCGGCGGTGCCCTCCCAATCGACCCCAGGGAGCACCGCGTGGATGACGACGATCTGCTCGGCCGGCACCAGCTGGCGGAGCACCAGGAGCATTGCCTGGGAGTCCTTGCCCGCGCTGTTATTGGCGATGAAGAGAGCGCCGCGGGCCGCGAGCGCCTGGATTTCTGTGACGTGGTTCATTTGGCTTCCCTTCATCCTGGAGGCGGGGGCCCCTCAGCCGCTCGCCATGGCTGATGTCCTAAAAGGGACCGCGACTCCCCGCAAGGGGAATCGGGTCAAGCTCGGCAGAATTCCGAGCGCCGGCTTGCCACCTCTTTTCGGGTCGGCGGCTTCCCATTGGCGGCCCGCATCCGGCTCCCCCGCGCGCGGGCCAACTTCGCGAGACTCGGAATTCCTCTCCTTAGCGCGTCGCCCTCCAGGGCTCCAGGACGCCGTAGGGCGCCGGCCCAGGGGCGCCCAGGCGCCAAACCTCCTCGTGCGGCCCCTGGGGAGCCCGGCGGATTCCCACCTTCCCAGCACCTCGCCAGCCCACCCAAAAGACCCAGGGGGCGGTGACGCGCTCGGCGCCCAGGAAGCCGCGCACCACCTTGGTCCCGAAAAGCTCCCCGAATTGCCAGCCGCTCAGCGTCGGCGGCTTGCGCCCGCGGGCCATGGGCTCAGCACCGCCGGAGAGCGCCGGCCGCGTCGCGCGCCTTGGCGGGCTTCATGCCCGACTCGACCAGGGTGACGAATTCGCGCGCCTTACTCTCGTGCTCGAACCAGACTTCCTGGCTCCGATAGCCGTTGGTCTGGACGTAGTTGACTCCCCAGCGGTGCCGCGGGAGGCATTCCCGAATGCAAGAGGGAGCCGGGAAAATCTGGAAGTCGTAGGGGCGCTTCGCCATGGCTCAGCGCTCCCAGGCGGAGATTTCGAAGGCGCCCAGGCCGCGCGCCTGGATGGCGGCGCGGAGAGCGGCTTCCGGGCTCGCCCCCTGGCCGTAGCCGAGCGCGACGTGGAAGAAGTCATAAGCCTTGCCGGAGCGCGTCACCGCGACGTGGAGCGTATCCGGGCGGCTTTCCAGCTTCACCTCGTAGTAGCGGGTCTTGGGCATTTGGGCGATCCCTTCAAATCCGCGGCCCCTCAGCCGCCGTCCCTGATGTCCTAAATCGGGCCAGCCCCTCCCCGCAAGAGAAATCGGGTCACGGCGCGGGCGATTCCTCCAGCTGGCCGTAGTGGAGATTCATGATCGCGGGCGCCATGCGGGCGACGTCGCCGGGAGTCGCCATGATGACGTAGCGGCGCTCGGCGTCCTTGGTCTCGCGCCAGAGGATTGCGCCCTCGTCGTCCAGAACGTCGAAACTCATCAGCCCGGCGCCCGCGCCGGAGCGGAGCCGCGCCCAGACCGGCCGCCGGCCGCGAATGGTGAGCCGATAGACGCCGGGCTGAGGAAGGTAGGGGTAGGTGCTCACGGCGCCCTCAGCAATGTGAACGGCGCGGCGGCCCCTCCGCCGACGAAATGGATGGCCCCGGGGCTCGGGAGCGCGTCGATGATTTCGGCCACCTCCAGGGGCTCCAGGCCGTTCTCCGCGACGAATTCGGAAAGCTCCCCAGCCCAGAAGTCGTCCGTGCCTAGCGCGTAGCTCATCGCGCCCCGCACGCTGTCGTGCCAGCCGCCGACCAACATGATTCTCATCCGACACCTCCTGACCCCGAGCCCCCGCCGCGGTCCCGGGACCGGGCGGGGGTTTGTCCCGCGGCGCGCTCGGCTTCGACGTCACCGAGTCGGCGCGGGCCCTTGGGGGGGGGATTATGGACCGACGACGACGACGCTCACCCCTTGCTCGACCGCCCAGGCGCGAGCGCGCTTCTTGGCTTCGCCGTAGGTCTGGTTGCTCGTGCTCAACCACTTCGCGCGATTGCCCTTCGCGAAGAAGACCCAGCAACCTTCGCCGCGCGGCTTGCGGCCGTGGGAGAATTCATACTCGGTGGTGGAGAATTCGACGCGCATTTGCTGATCCCTTCTTTCCGCGGGCCCCTCAGCCCGTGCCCCCCATCATCGCCAGCTGGGGCGAGCTTGCAATAGAAATCGGGTCACGATTTGGACATTTTCGCGCGAGTGGATTCCGCCCCAGGGCGCTGCCGGAGCCCCGGCCGGCTCCCGCTCGCATCCGACACGTCGCGCTCAGGCATGCCGAAGGGGAAGCGGAATGTCGGGTCCAGGCTGGCATAGAGGTGATACTTGTTGCTCGCGTCGACCTTCCTGGACTCCGCCGGGTAAAGCTCGACCGCCTCGCATTCCTCGCCTATCACCTCGTTCTTGATCCGCTGGAAGTGGCGCCAGTCGCGCAAGATCGCGGCACCGTCTCGGCGCCGGATATTGATATGGGCGGAGCCTTCCTCCGGGCTCCGGCGCACCTGGACCTGATAGATATCGTTGATCCAGACCTCCCCCTCGGCGTTGTAGGCTTCGACCTTCTGGCGAAGCTCCTCCCGCGAAAGGTCGTTCTTCTCGTGCTTCATCATCGCGTCGAGCACGTCGTCGCTGAGCGGCACCGGCTCTTCGCATTTCTGAAGCGGCACCCACCCGTCGCCGCGGGCCATGGCGCGGAGGAGTCGACGCTCCTCTTCGCGGCGGCTCACGGCGCACCCTGGCGGGCAAGCCAAGACTCGATATTGGCGGCGCGCTCCAGGAGCCGCGCGTGGCGCTCGGCCGGCCGCGCCGGATTGCCGTGCCGCTCGACGAGCCCGCGGAGCGCGCGAGCCTCGCGGCGAAGAGACTCCGCGCTGGGCAGAGGAGAGTAGAAACCGTCGTCGTCTTGCATGGGGGGTGCCTCCTTCGACCCCGCGAGCCCGCCGCGGTCTCCCGGGCGGGCTGGGGTGCGCTGGGCGAGCGCTCAGGTGGTGAAGCGCCGGCCGCTGATGACGTCGACCAGGACCACCCCAGGGCCGTGCGCGGCCCGCGCTTCGGCCCGCTGCTCCGCGCTCGGCTCCTTCGGCTGGCGCGCGCGGTACTCGGCGAAGAATGCCCGTAGCTCTTCGCTCCGGGCCGCCGCGTTCAGGGCGAGGTCGATTGCGAGCCCCTCGCGAGTCGCCGACTCCAGCACCTCGGCGGGCGGCACCGACCCGTTCGATTTCCAGCGATAGACTCCGCCCGTGAGCGTCGCCTCGGTCTCCAGCATGGCGCGGTAGCTCTTCATGGCGCGAGCCCCTCGAAATCGGTCGGGAGCGGGGTGAGCGCCGGCACCAGCCGCGCCTCGTAGCCCATGCGCTCGGTGGCGCTCCGCGCCGCCTCGCCCTCGCGGGCCAGCATGGGGAGCGAGGTGTGCCAGCGCCACCGGAAGCTGCCGCCAACGCGGTAGTGGATTGCGAAAAGCTCCATTTTGAGACCTCCCCTCAGAGGTGGTGGTGGGAGGGGGCGCCGGAGCGCCCCCAGGATTTCAATTGACGACGCAGAAGCCCTTCCAGGCCAGCGCCCCAAGGGCGCCCGAGCCGCGCTCGTTGTTGTAAATCGCGAGCGGGTAGAAGCGGCCTTCCGCCGTCGCCGCGACGGTCCAGCGGAGGTCTTCGGTCTGGAAGCTCTCCGCCATTTTGCGGCCCGCCTTCTGGGCATTCGCGAAGGTCGCGTAGGTCCGCTTGCCGTCGTAGGAGAATTCGCGCATTTGATTTCCCTTCTATCCGATGGGGCCCCTCAGCCCCGGTGTGATCCGAACATCGCCTCGATTTTGGACATCGGCAAGCGGAAACGGGTCTAGGCGCGCAGAATTCTTCCAGCTGGGCTCAGAGGAGGAGCGCGAAGAGCGCGAAGCCCAGGAGCCCGACGAAAAGGAAGCCCCAGAACCCCTGCCCGAAGCCGCGCATCCAGGAGCGCGTGCGCGGGAACCACGGGCCCCCGATGGGGCCGAAAAGGAAGCGGTCGAAGCGATTCACGATATGGCTCCATTCTCCAGGGCGGTCCACTTTTGCTCGGAAGCGCGCTCTTGCTCCCGAAGCTCGATGACGTCGCCCATCAGGGCGTCCTCGACCTCATCCAGGAGCTTCTCCAGGAGGTCGCCCGATATCGTCGACACCGGGGCCGCCTCCTGGAGCCGCACCAGCGCATGGGCGACGCTGGCGCGGTCCTGGTCGCTCGCGCGCTCCAGCACCCGGGCGATTTCCTGGGAAAGCGACTCGAAAGCTTCGCGGGTATTCATGGCTCAGCGCTCCTTATGCTCGGCGCCCCAGATGAGGCGGTTGTGGCAAACCCTCCGCGGCTCGGCGTACCAAAGCTGGCCGTCCACGAGGTAGTAGGTCATTTCTGGCTCGGCGCGGAATTCGGCCGGCCGGCTGGCCCCATGGGCGAGCGCGACGGGGGCCGCGCTCGCCTGGAGGATTGCTCGGAATGTCATGGCTTGGCGCTCCCCTTCTCAGACCGGAACCCGGCGGGCTTCGGCGCGCATGCGCTGAGCCTGGGCGGCGGCGGCGTAAGCCATGGGGGCCCAATTGCCTCCGCGCTCGGCGAAGCGCTCGGCCATGCGGCCCCACTCGGCCGCCTGGGCGGCGACCATGAAGGGCGTGCGATTGTCGTTGGCGGGCTCGTAGCCCTCGACGCCATCCCGGGCATACTCGCCGAAGGCGACGGCCTGGGTGGGGGTCATGACGGTGGCGCTCATTTCGAATTCCCTTCTATCCAGCGGGCCCCTCAGCCCGTGAGGATGTCCTAAAGCGAGCACCCTTCCCCAGCAAGCGGAATCGGGTCAGCTGGACCCGTTTTCACCGCCCTCTCGGCTCCGGCGGCCGAGCCGCTCCTGAAGCCACTGAAGGTGCTTGATGGCGTAGACTTCGCCCAGGCTGGCGGGGCGGGTGGTGTCGCCCAGGATGGCGAGCGCATAGGCGAGCGCATCGCCCTCGCTCTCAGCTTCGTTGATCGTCGGGCCCCAGGGGAGGTTGCGGGCTTGCTCCGCGAGCGTGCGGGCGCTCACGACACGGGCTCCGAAATCTTGATTTCGAAGTAGCGTGGCCGGCTCGACCGCGCGTCGATCACTCTCAGCTGGAGCACTCCGCGCTTCGGCTGGAGCACCTCGCCAATCGTCCCGAGCCCCTCCAGGTCGTCGCGCGGCTGGAAGGCGGCTTTTATCCGCGCGGCAATGGCGTTTTTCACTGGCGTTCTTCCTCCATTTCCAGGAGAGCGGCGCGCGCCGCTTCCTCAGTTGCGCCGTAGCCGTAAGGCTCCCCGGGCTCCCACCCGTCGCGCGTCGCGCAGAAATCGAAGTCGCGGAGCGGCCCCGGCTTCGGCCAATAGTCGATCCGGATTAAGGCACTCACGACCGCCACTCCGAATTGGGCGGCTCGGCCGAGTGGCCGCTGAGCACGTCGTCCACCGCGCGCTCGGCATCCAGCGCGAGCCCGGCGGTGTCGGTGTCGGGCTTCAGCCCAGGGGCGCGGAGGAGCACCCGGCCGTCCGGGAATATCGCCTTCCAGGTGCCCCCGCTGGCGATGATGAGAACCTCGCGGTGGGTCTCAATCATGGCTCAAATCCTCCGCCATGATTCTCAGCTGGACCGGATTGCCCGCCATGGCGTCCAGGATTGCCCGGAAGGCACCGAGTCGGCCGACCGCCGCGTTAATCGCAGGCTGGGCGCTCGGATTGTCGCGAGCACCGCCCAGCTGGGAAAGGAAAACGTTGTCCCGGATTGCGGCACGCTCGATAAGGGCGCGAAGGTCTTTTTGTTTCATGGCTCAGGCCCCCATAGCGCGGGCTGGAATTGGCCCGGAGTAGTCGACGAGCCCGGCGCAAATCAGCCGCCGCGCGTCGCGCTGAATTTCGGTCTGGCACCTCCAGGCGTAGCCGGTCTTGACCAGGAGCCGGAAGAGCCGGAGCGTCTCCTCAATCCCGAAATTCTCGTCGTTCTGGTAGCGGTGGAGCCCGATTGCGATTCGGCGGTCGGTATAGCGCTTCATGGCCCTTACTCCTTCCCGAAGAGCGAGGGCTGCGCGGCGGCTTCCGCGGCCACCTTGGCGAGCGCCTCTTCGTGCTCGGCGCGCTCCTGGCGGGCCGCCTCAGCGTCAAAGGCCGCGTCGAAAATCGCCGTGGCCGCCTCCAGCGCCTTGCGGGCCGCGAGGTACTCCGCGTCGCTGAGCTTGCCAGCGCGGTAGAGCTTCACCTTCGCGTCGTAGGCCGCCTGGGCGGCGTTGTGGGCTTCCGTCGCCGCGGCATATTCGGCGGAGAGAGCAGGCGAGTCCGTCATTTGATTTCCCTTCTATCCTGGGGCCGCCCCTCAGCGGCCGTGAGCCCATCATCCCGAACTCGACCCTGGCCGCAAGGGAAAACGGGTCTGGTTTTGGACATTTTCGCGGCGCTCTTCCTCCTCCGCCTCGCGCCCCTCGCAATCCCAGAAGCACCGGCCGTTGCCGGCGCAATAGTCGCTGTCCGGGCACCCAGGAGGGTGCCGCCAGCGCTCCCAAGGCTTCACTGCGGGCACAGCCATAGAAGCGCCGGGCTTGCCTTGTCGCACCTCCGATTATCGGGAATCGGCACGTCAAGCCACGTCGTCGCAAGGGCCAGCGCGAAGAGGGCGCAGAGGAGCGCGAGCGTTCTCATTTCCAGCATGCTCCGAAGGCAAGGGGGAAAAGGGGAGCCGCCCCGCGAGGGGGCGGCCGAGTGGAGGAGAAGTGTGAAGGTGCTTGCGGAAGGTGCTCTCAGTCGCCGTAGAAGCCCTTCGGGGGAAGCTTGCTCTTCGCCCGCGGCGGGAGCGGCTTCGGGTTCGGAGTCTCGCAAGGCCACTCCGTCTGGATGAGCCGGTCGGGCCCCTTGCCGTCGCGCTTGACGGCATTGTCCGGAATGCCGAGCGCCCGAATGATTTCCCCCATGGTGCCGCCGCCGAATGCGGCCCAGCCGGTCGCCTCCTTCATTTCCCCGTAGGTGGCGCCGCCCTCGCGGGAAATCATATCCAGGATGAGCCGGTGCTTCTTCGCGGTCGGGATGGGCTCGCCGTTGAATTTCGAGACCATGCCGCTCGCCACCATGCGGCCTTTCTTCGTGGCCTTGCGGAAGCCGCGCGCCTCCAGGGCGCGAAGGAGCCCCTTCTGGTAGGAGCGCACCGCGCGGCCCGTCGACGTGCCGCCCGTGACGTTGACGGCGGCCACCTCGTCAATCTTCTCCGCCTGGGCCAGCTGGGTCAGCTGGGCCACCTGAGCGGCGAAGCGAGTCGCATTGGCCGGGAGCGTCGGCGCCTGGGGGAAGTCGGTCGGCTTGCGATTCGCCGCTTCCGCCGCCTTATCCTGGCGCCCTTGCGTGAGCTTCGCCTGGAGCGCCTGGACCTGAGCGGGATCGAGCGCCTTGGAGCGCCGCACCGCATCCGCCGCCGCCCGCTGGGCTTCCTTGTCGCCCGACTGGACCGAAGCCTCGACCCGATTGGCAAGCTCGCGGCGCTCGCCTTCCTGGCGCTTCGCCTCCAGGTCTTCCGCCGCCACCTGAGCGGCCGGCTTCTGGATTCGCTCGTCAAGCTCGGTGAGCGGGGTCGGCTTGTCGGCGCGCGCCTTCGCCTTGGCGCCGAGTCGCTCTTCGCGCACCTCCAGGATTTCGGCGAGGAGAATGTGCGGGTCATGCTCGGCCGCCTCGTCGCGATTCGCCGCGTAGCGCCTGACCGCCAAGCTGACGTCCGCGAGCGTCACCGGCCCGCGCTCGTCGGCGACCTGGACCTGAGAGGCGAGTCGCTCCAGCATGGCGACGCCCTTGGTGCGCGACTGGATGGAGGCTTCGGCATAGACCCGACCCTGGCCCTTGCCGCCGCCAGAGAGCGCCGTGGCGATGAAAGCCATTTCCGAGCGCTTGAGCACGGAGAGAGACTCTGCAACCTTGGTGTTCATTGTGGTATCCCTTCATCTTCCGGGCGGGCCCTCCCCGCTCGGTGCATGTGTCCTATGCCGCGCGGACGCGGCAGGCAAGGGAAAACAGGTCCGGGCGGAAACGCTCGATTTTTCGGAGGTTTGAGCTATGCGAATCAAGGAAAACGAGCAGCTTCCCCTCTCGGTGGCCTTCAAGGATCGGCGCGGCGGGAGCGTCGCCGGGCCGGAGAACCGGGTGCTCGTCTGGGAAAGCTCGGACGAGAATGTCGCCAGCGTCAAAGGGGGAGCGGATGGCGCGCTCGCGATGGTGACGCCGCGCGGGCCCGGGCGATGCCAGATCAGCGCCCGCACCGAGGACGGCAACTCCATCGGGACATTCGACGTCGACGTGGACCCGGTGAATGACATCGACCTCGTTATCTCCGCCGGCCGCCCGATCCCCATGACCCAGGAAGGGCGCCGCATGCGCGGAGAAGGGCAGCCCGGCACCGATGACCGCCCGCTGGAGGAGCGAGTCGCGGAGCGCTCGACCGCTCGCGGAGCCGAGCGCGGCGACGTCGCGGCCGAGACTCACCAGAACCGGCCGGCTCGCAATCGTCGGCGCGCTGCGTAGCCTTCGGGCCAGCGCGCGAAGCACGGAGCGGGGGCGGTAAGGGAATTGCCGCCCCCGCTGGTGGCGCTTATGGCGCCCTGCGGCGTTTGCGCGGCGAGCCATGGCGACGGCAAAGAAGGAAATTCGCGGACGACGCCTGAATCGCTCGCATGCTGGCAAGCGGCTGAGGGGTGCCGTTCGCGACGACACGGCCCAGCGCATCCAGGCCGTCCAGCGCGAGCAGCGCGTCATCGACCTTCGGAAAGCCGGGCTCACCTTCGAAGCCATCGCGCGAGCGGTCGGTTATACCAACAAGGGGGCCGCGCAAAAGGCATTCACCCGTGCGATGGAGACGCACCGGGAGGAGACGGCCGAAGCCGCGGCCGACCTTCGGGCGATCCAGCTGGAGCGATACGAGCACATAATCTCCCAGCTGTGGCCGTTCTGCCAAGTGCGCCCCGCAATCGGGGTCGCGGGCACCACCGCATATATCCCGCCGCAACCACCCGATCCGAAATACATTTCGCGGCTCCTTCAGGCCATGGCCCAGAAGGAGGAGCTACTCGGCATGCAGCCGCCGCGCGGGCATCAAGCTCCCGAGGACGCGACAGAGGTGGCGCGGAAGATTAGGCTTGCGCTGGAGGAAATGGACACGAAGTTCCCGAAGGCGAAATGACCTACCTGACTCCGCGGTGGACCGACCTTCGCCCGCACCCTATTCAAAACGCATATTCCTACAGCCGGCACCGCTTCAACGTCGTCCCGGCTGGCCGTCGCTCGGGCAAGACGGAAATCTTCAAGCGCCGACTCGTGCGGGCCGCCATGCGGGGGAGCGCCTTCGGGTACGGGTATTGGTTCGCCGCCGCCCCGACTCGCGATCAGGCAAAACAAATCTTCTGGCGCGACCTCAAAGCGCTCGTGCCCCGCTGGTCCATGGTGAAGAGCCCGAGCGAGAGCGAGCTAATCATCTTCCTCAGCACCGGGCAGATAAACGTCGTCGGCATGGATAAGCCCCAGCGCATTGAAGGCACCGGCTGGGACGGCGGCGGGATGGACGAATATGCGAGCATGAAGGAGAGCGCGTGGCCGGAGAACGTCTACCCCGCGCTCACCGACCGCAACGGGTGGTGCGATCTGATTGGAGTGCCGGAAGGGCGCAACCACTACTACAAGCAAGACCAGGAGGCGCAAAAGCAATACAAGCAGCTGGGCGAAGCGAGCCAGTGGCGGAGCTTTCATTGGAAGAGCGCGGAGATACTCTCTCCCGAAGCTATCGCCCAGGCGCGGCGAGACCTTGACCCGCTGACATTCGAGCAAGAGTACGAGGCGTCATTCCTCAACTTCCAGGGACGAATCTACTATCCATTCGACGTCCGCACCCATTGCGCCCCGCTCAGCTATGACCCGGACCAGCCGCTCAGCTTCCTTTTCGACTTCAATACCAGCCCAGGGGTCGCGGCCGTCGCCCAGGAGCAAGAGTTGCCGAGCGGCGACGTCGGGACCGGCATTATCGGCGAGGTCTATATTCCCGACTTCTCCACCACGCCGGTCGTTTGCCGCAAGCTCCTGGAGCAATGGGGCAAGCACCGCGGCCGAGTGGTCTGCTACGGCGACGCGACCGGCGGTGCCGGCGGCTCGGCGAAGGTGATGGGCTCGGATTGGGATTTGATCCGGAATGAGTTTCGCCCGCATTTCGGCGACCGGCTCCGCTTCAACGTCCAGGAGCAGAACCCGCGCGAGCGCGTCCGCATCAACTCGGTCAATACCCGGCTCCTCGCGGGCGACGGCGCAATCAAGCTGATGGTCGACGAGGATAAGTGCCCCAACGTGGTGCGTGATTTCGAAGGCGTGAGGGTGCTAGAAGGGAGCGCGGGCGAGATTGACAAAAAGTCCGATCCGACGTTGACGCATTTAACGGACGCCATTGGGTACTATGTCTGGAAGCGCTGGCCCGTGGAGGGGCACAGGATGGCAACCAGCCGGGAAATGCGGGTATGACGGACGATCAGGCTTACGTGCTCAATCGCCTGGACGCCGACGACCGCCGCCGCCTCGCGCTGGACCTCTTCGCAAAGCTGAAGCACGGTGACGACGCGCACCAGGAATGGCTCCGCACGGCGCTCCTGGACTACTTTGAAGGCCGCAAGGTTAGGAGACCCTGATGGCGACAAGCACCCGCCGCCGTCCCGCCCCCGTCACCACCGCTCCGGCTCCGCTCACCGGCACGGAAAACAGCGTCAACATTCCAGGCGTCTTCTACGAGCGGATGCGGCCCGATTGGGAGGTGATCCGCGACCTCCTGGGCGGCACCAAGGCAATGCGAGCGGCGCGCGAGCGGCACCTCCCCCAGGAGCCCGCCGAGAGTGCCGACGCCTACAATTCCCGGCT
>WUUC01183915.1_pt1 | contig 31033 bp, 47 predicted proteins | sample 6278441 | NCBI WGS metagenome assembly WUUC01 (sample SAMN13675441, study PRJNA597444) | soil metagenome | isolation source: soil | place: USA: Washington | collected 2017-10 | reverse complement strand
GAAGTTCGCGTCGGATGAAGAGCGCGAAATGTTTCCCATGCTCTATGCCGGGTTCATGAATGGTGGCAATGGACCGCAAGCAAAAGGCATGGAAGTCACCCGTCGCGAAGTTCGCATCCTTGACAAGCTCGATGCAGTCTCCGAAGACAATGAAGTCGGTGATCGTGTCTTGAAATCTGGATCGCATGATGTTGTGCTCGAGCAGCCTGAATTTGAGCTTCTCAAGCGATACTTTGAGAATACGCCCTGGACCACCAAGGTCGCCAGACAGGTCGTGAACATCTCCGACTGGTTGGCGGCCATCCAACTGGAGGAAAACGGTGGCTGATAACATCGAAACACCGTTTGGAAACGTAGCCACTCGCGAAGAGGGTGGCATACACTGGCAGCGCGTTCTGATCGAAGCTCTGCTCAATGGTGGTGCCGGAGCACGTCAGGCACTCGTAGCGACTGCGCTGAATGGGTTAATGGTCGACGTTACCCGTGTTCTAGGAAACGTCGCCGTTACCGGCCCATTAACGGACACTCAACTTCGTGCAACGCCACTGTCTACGACACGTCACTCTGCACTTACGGCATCAGGCCCAGGTTCAGCGTCTGTCGGAATTGTAAGTGCTGTAGCTCTGCCTGCTAATGTTGCTCGAAGGGGCTTGGTGCTTGTGAATACATCCGCTGCGTGGATTTCACTTGCATTCGATACGGCAGCAATTCTCTACTCGGGGGTTTGTCTTGCGCCTAATGGCGGTTCATGGACCATGGGCGATCTCGATTTCACGACACAGGAACTTCGTGCGATTGCGTCTGCGGCTGGAAGTAACCTTGCTATTCAGGAGTTCGAATAATGCCCATCAACAATCCTGCACCATCAGGAAGTGGTGGCTTCACCATTGATGAAGATGGTTACGTTGTTGTTCCGGGGCATCCGTTTCCGTTCAAGGACACTGAAGAGGACTTGGGCGGTGGGTTAATTCGTCTTCATCACATGATCAAACACCCAGTATTGGGGGAGGTGTCCGTTGCGTTCAATGACCACCAAACGTAGCCTGCTCGTCGGCGCGTTCATTCTTGCCGCAACCATGCGGCCCACCGCGCAGCCCACGACGGTAACCGTTTGTGCGTCGGGTTGCACATATAACAATACGCAGCTTCAAGCTGCGATGAACGCTGTTGCCGCAGGCTCCACGATTCTGCTTCAAGAGGGCTATACGTATCAAGGTACGTTTACCTTCGGTGTGAAGGTTGGAGCAGGACCGACGGCAGTCACCACGATGCGGACTGGCGTGAGCTCGACGGGCGTCGTGCAGGCATCAACTCGCTATACGCCTGCGGATGTGCGTATTTGCCCAGCAGGTTTCGTACAGGATGAATACGACTGTGCGACAAAGCCTGGGCTTCAGGACATGACGCGCATCGCAAAGTTACAGCCGATTAACAACGATACGCCAGCGTTAACGAATGCTGATACAGGCACAGGCACAACGACTAGCTACTGGGAGTTCGAGCTACTTGAGATATTCCCGAATACGCATGCCGGTAGTTCACTCGTCACGGTTGTGAACGAAACCATTCCGATGGAGACCGGTACGTCGGCGATGATGCCAAACTTCATCACATTCGACCGTGTCGTTATTCGCGGTGACCCGGTGCGTGGGCAGTTTCGCGGACTCTACGCTGAGGCTCGTAACTTCACGCTGATCAACTCTCACTTCTACGATGTGAAGTCAATCGGTGAAGGGCAAACGGTCTGGTATAACGGTGGTGGCCCTTATCTTACTCAGAACAACTATGCATGCTGTAGCACAGAGGTAATGTTCACCGGTGGTGGTGGCACACGCCCTGAACCGTTGCTCACCGTGCTTTCGTCTCCTGCTCCGACGACAACTAGCGTTGCTGTCAGCGGCACGCAGGATGATCTGTACGTCGAGAAGCAGGTTGCTCTCTATACACGCTCGCGCAACGTTTCTACCGTTAGCGCGGCAAGTGATGCCGTCGTTACGACAACGACTCCACACGGTTATCAGGCTGGGTGGGAAGTAGACTTCGAGGGACTGACAGGGTGTTCTGGCAGTGGAGACGGCAACATTGGATCGATGCACCCGCGCATCGTATCAATCACCAACACTACACAGTTCGTCATCGAGCATAACTGCACCGTCGGAGCAGGCTCAGGCGGCACAGTAAGGGTACGATTCAGTGAAGAGATAACGGCCATCGCGGGGAACGTGCTTACGCTGTCTCCAGCGTTACCTCTCGCACCTGAGACTGGAGACGTCCTCGGCACCGGAATGGAAATTCTCGGGATGACGTTCCGGCATAACTACTGGACGCATCCGAAATCGTGGTTTACTAATCCGCGCATCGTTCCGCTGCCAACCGGGCTCTCTGCCGTCTGCCATACAACTGGCGGAACGCTTGCCGGAGGCACGACCTACGCGTATAGAGTGCTTGCGAGGTATGCGACTGCGCAGACAACGATGGCTGACTCCGGTGCTGCTGCGGAAGTTTCATGCACGATGCCCGCGACATCTACGGGTCGTGTTGTCTTTACCTGGAGTGCTGTCGCGAATGCAACCGAGTATTACGTCTACGGACGCACGCCAGGCGGACAGACCATGCGTTGGTCAACGGCCGCAGCCACCTACACTGATACAGGCACGACAGGCACCTTAACGAGTGTTGATACGTCGGCGAGCCGATGGCAAGTCAAGAATACCTTCGAACTGAAGGTAGGTCGCAACGTGCTGCTCGAATACGAGATCATCGAGTATTCATGGCTGCAAGGACAGTCAGGACCCTGCCTTGTGCTCACTGGGTCTACGCAGGTGGCGGACAATCACTCTGCAACCATTCGTGACTTTGAGATGCGGTATAGCGAGATTCGACACTGCGGGCAATCAATTCAGATTGCAGGCACTGATGCGCTCCCTCTCGAATCGTCACGGTCGGGTCGTTTCAACATCCACAACAACATATTCTGGGATATCGCCGGGCCATGGAATTCAAACGCACCGAACGTCTTGCTCGTTTCCGGCGGTGCTCCGCGGCAGATACCCAATCGCTCTCCATTCGGCGTGACGCTCAGACATAATACTTTCGCGATGAACACGTCGAACGACTGGAACTATGCCATCTACATGGCGAACTGCCATCGAGACGTCGCAGGCTCGACGCCTGGCTCTCCAATGCCAGATATCGACATTCGAGACAACATCTGGTATAGCGGTCAGTACGGCTTTGCGTCAGAGAACCCTGCTGAAACTTGTACGTGGCGAACAGGCAGACTCATCGGCTCAGAGATGATCGGTGCATCTCAATTCGCTTACAATGCGATCGCTGGTGCGACGAACTGCTCCCTTTACACCGATGACGGGCCAGGCAACGTCTGCCCATCAGTTTCCGATCTCGAAACGAACATCTTCGCAGGCCCGACGAACGTTAACCGCATGAACTATGCGGTCAAGTCTACGTCTTCACTCTTCAACACGGCGAGTGACTTGTTGCCTTACGGACCAAACTTGACGACGATGAACACCGGACTGCTCATCACAGAGTCTGGTGATAATCGCGGTGGTGGTGGTCCAATCATTACACCGTTGCTCTTTACGACGACTACGCCACTGCCAACTGCACTCACCGGCCAAGATTACACGGCCACTCTTGCAGCCAGTGGAGGGACGCCTCCTTACACTTGGTCTCATACCGCAGGCACGATGCCGGTTGGATTGACGTTCAATGCGGCAACGGCGACGATTAGTGGCATCCCATCGGTTGCTGTCACGAATCGTGCGCTTACATTCAGAGTGACTGACTCTGGCTCGCCCACGCCACAGCAAGTAACGAAGCAATTGTTCATCACTGTAATTAGATGGACGCGACGCGCTAGTCGTTATAACTGGACGATGGAAGGCTCTTGGGTTCAACCTACGGCGCCGACGAATCCTAAGGATCAAGTCAATCAGGGAGATCGTTGGTTTGATACCGGCACTTCGAAGTGGATGCAAGCATCCGATGTCCCGGAAGATGATACGCTGCCCATTTTGTGGGAGCCTATAGGTGGTAGCAGCGGAGGCACAGGCGGTGGCACTGAAGCACGACGTCCTGCGACGTTCATGTTTACTGCTCCATCGGCGAACTATACGTTCAGCGTGCCTACTGGAGCCGGTGGACAGTTCAGTGCTAGTTCCGACATTTTCGCAGACCTTACGGACTTCGTTGAATGTCGAATTTTCGCGCGAGAAGTTTCATCGATAACAGCAACATTGTGGGTGCGCTATAGCATAGGCAATCAAACAACGACAACGGACCTTGGTCCAAGTCTCGTCTATGCGACAGCAGAGAAGAATGATAATCAAGCGATTAGTCCGTGGGCACCGATCGCAGTAGCAGCACGAACTTTTGTTCGATTAGGCATCTGGGGTCGCACGACGAATGTGACCGATGAGAACGTTCTCCAACGTAACTTTGGATTGGTTTGCAGATAAATGGACCTTATCGAGCTCGGTAAGTCGTTGAGTGGCGCACCACTCGCTGTTCTGCTGATCTTAGTGCTGATCGGTGGATATAAAGGGTGGTGGGTCTTCGGTCGAGAACTTACATCAGAAAAAGAACGATGTAAGGCGTTGTTAGAAGCGGCTGCTATTCGTGAAGCGGACTGGAGAGATTTGGCATTAGGCGGTATGTCGACGGCTCGGACTGCCGTAGAAACGATGAAGTCCAGGAAATGAACCCTCTCATGATCAGATTACGAAACTTCCTATATCCGAAGAAAGAAGTATTAGACGTTCCTGATCAAACCGCAGAAGAACGTCAACGCATTCGAGAGACTTTGCAGCGCATCCAAGACGAGCTTGCAGTCGTCTCTCGTGAGCGTTATAACAGTCACGGAGGTAGCGAATAATGCTCCCCTTTGCACACAGTATTGAAGTCACTCAGACAGGCATCGCTTTTCTCGGGATTATCCTTTTAACTTGGGCTCTCTGGGATGTATCACGCGATGTGGCCATCCTACAGGACGCCAAGGTAAATGGAGCACGGTTGCTGCTCGCTCAGAATAACTTACGGACAGAAATAGCAAAGCTTGCTGTAATCATGTGCTTTTTTGTCGGTGGAATATTTTCGATCTTACTTCCACCCCCGACTACTCTTGACGCAAGTGACTCTAAAGTCATTCCACTCATTGAGTTGGCCAACAGCATCGACACGCGTATTCTACAAGAAAATCAGATGCAGAAAACAACCACAGTGATGAGCCGTACGGTTCTCATGTTGGCAACACTGATTCTACTTGTTGATTCAGCAATGGCTCGCCGCTCAAGACAAAAATATATTCGTCGTGTTCCGTCACAGACTGCGGTAGAACAACGTGGTCAAAGGGGTGAAAAAGGAGACCCCGGCGCGATTGGGGGAACCGGTGCTACTGGTGCGACTGGTGCGACTGGTGCGACTGGTGCTACTGGTGCTGTAGGTTCTTCAGCTGAGGATAATAACGCATCAGTGTCCAAAGATAACAAGCAAAATCAAATAGACGTCATCGAAAAAGACGTACGAGAAATCAAGAAGCGTCAGATCGATATCATTGAATCGGACGTCAAGACGATCAAGCAAGATGTTAAGGACGTGAAGAAAGAGGTGACTCCAGAATGACACCTTACCGTCCGCCGACCGATACCGAAATCATCGACATGATCTTGCAGCACGAGGGTCCGAAATATACGAATCACCCTGATGATTCCGGCGGGCCGACGAAGTGGGGTATTACGATGCCGATCCTCGCGAAGCATCTCGGTCGCGCAGTTACAGCTCGCGACATTCAGATGCTGACGCGAGAGATAGCAGCCGCTGCTTATCGCACGCAGTTCGTGACACCATTTGTTAAGCTGCCTGATCCTATTCGCGTCAACGTGATCGATATGGGCGTGAACGCTGGACAGCGACGCGCAATCATTCTGCTTCAACAGACCATTGGTGCAACACCTGATGGACGTCTCGGCCCACAGACATATGGTCTGACCGCGAAGCGTGACTGGAACGTTGTCTACGTCGGCGTTCGTCTCGCATTCTACGAAGACCTTATCGTTGCATATCCTAAGAATGCCACCTGGCGTCCAGGATGGCGCAATCGTGCTCTTTCGTTCCTTGGCGGCCTACCACTCGGAGCGCGTAGGCTCGAGGGACCACGTCGAAGCAACCAGCCATTGTATGGCTACATGGGAAAGGCTTATCGCGATGCAGCCTGAACGCGTTCTCGATAGACGGACTCCAACGGACTTCTCACACGTTGCCAAGTGGCCCGGCTCGGGCCTTCGAATGCTTCAACGAACGGTCGAGAACGTAGAAGTCTCGATGAAGTTTCCAGATCGTTACATCGACATCTACGACCAAGGCAGTGAAGGCGCGTGCTGCGGCTTTGGTGGCTCGATCATGATGTCGATTCTCAATCGGAAGCTTTACGATGCGCTTTGGCTGTATCGTGAAGCTCAGATTCTGGACGAGTGGGCAGAGACACCGCCTGAAGAGGGGACTTCACTGAGTGCGACGTTCGACGTGCTCCGCACCAAGGGTCACCGTCGCCTCTGGGGTGGCACGAGTCGCCCGCCTGAGATGGACGAAGGCATCGTTGAAGTCAATCGGTGGATCACTACCGTCGACGAGATGCGGACTGCCATCAGTGAAGGCAAGCCGATTCTGTTCGGTATCAATTGGTACAACGCGTTTTACAACCCGGTGATGAAGAAGTCAGGCAACCGCAACAAAGAGGAAGCCTGGATTGCTCTCGAAAGTTCCGACCCACAGTGGGGCGGTCTCGCTGGTGGCCATTGCATCGTCGGCGCGGGAGCCTCCGACCGTAGGCAGGCCATCGAGCTTCCGAACACCTGGGGTCGAAGCTACGGTGTCAAGGGACGCGTCTTCATCCCCTACTCTGCCGTCACTCGCTTGATGGGAGAGCTCGGTGAGTGTGCCATCGTAACTGACCGATAGGAGCATACGGTGTTGACAAAAACATGGATGCCGAAGCGCCAACCTACCGTCCCATTAGGGATGGAGTGGGTTCGTGCTACGCGATTCGAATTGCGAACGGGCCGGTATCGAAACTGGCAGCCACGTAATTCATTCGGGTGGTTTCCAAAAATATCTCCGGACGGAGAGTGGATAATCTTCGGCTTCTGGGAAACAACGATCGCTAACTTGACTACAGGTCAAGAGTGGCGCATCGAAGCTCCTACTGGAGCGCGGTTGAATCCGCTCGGCTTCTTGGATAACTTCACCGCGATCGCTGCTACCGAAGCAGGCCCCGCAGCAGTCTACAGCATCGGCCTGCACAACATGATCCCTGTAGACTTAGGCATTACGCCCGAGCTCGTTCCGATGAACTTCGGCAATGCTGCAAATGGGCATTGGGCGATCAATGCGACTAATCGTCCATACTGCATCAAGGATGGAAGAGAATTCCGTCCCGGCGGTGAACGACAGTATGGAGTCTACATCAGCGGTGATCACCTCTGCACGGCGGCTCGAGATCGTAACTATGAAATCATGCACTTTCACGAAGAGCAGTTGATTCGAGAGCTACCCTCGGACAACTTGTGGCGCGTGAACGAGCATGGTGACATTTGCACCGGCTATTACGGAGCCGTTAAGTTTTATCCGATGGATGGTGGACTGCAAGACGTAACTGTTGCCCCTTGGGGCCGTGAGAGCCTCGGTGTGCCAGTTCGGCTAGACGGACGAACTTGGATTTGGACGTGCACTGACGATAACAACGTTGGCGATATGTTCGTGTTCGGGCGTATTGCCGGAGAGCCACATCCTATTGCGCTGCCAAAGTTTCCTGCTGTTGCCGTGGATGCAGTATTCAGCCATCGACGTGGTCAGTGGGTAATAGCAGGCAACAGCGACAAGGGCCACCTTCAGGTTCGCTTCGTCGATCCGAATCATCCACGCACCGATTTGTCGAGGTTGAATCCGGTGCCACCACCCACGCCACAACCTCCAACGCCGCCGTTACCACCAACACCACCAGCAGAGGATAAGATGGATCAAGCACTTGTTGATCGTTGCATCGACATCATCTTGGAAGAGGGACGTCGTACGGACGATACTCATCCGGAATTACGAAAGCGTGATCTTGAAGCATGGCAGGCCATCGTCGCTGCGCGCGCATTCGCACGCGACAAGCACATCGGTCGAAAATCAACAACGCGAAGCAGTCGCATTTCACCTAATGCTCTTGGGCTTCGACCTACATTGACTTCAACCATCTGCGAAGTAGCGGTTGACTACGTTCGTGACAATCCGGGCACGAATGAATGGCGTGGAAGTCCAGGCATCTTTCCCGATTTGAAACAAGCGTGGCACGAGCCGGCACCGTTCGAGGAGCCAGTGCCCGACGAGCCCGGAGAGGAGCCAGTGCCTGTGGAATATCATCCATTCGTTGGAAGCGCGACCGCAAAGTTCTGCGGCGAATGCGGCGAAGCACGCACCGCAGCAGTTCATCAGAAGCCGGAACCTGCACCGGGCGGCGGTGGAAGCTTCGATGATACACGCATCATTGCGGCCATCAACACTGCTAGTGAAGCGGAGATCGCTGCGATCAATCGACTGCGCACCGAAGTCGTGAAAGCAGTCAATGAATTCGGCAGCAAGCTTCCAGACATTCTCGGTGGTCTGGGCGGTATCTTTGGCCAGAAGAAAAAGACCGCCAAGAAGTTACCTGCACACGAGAAGTAAGCCATGGCGCATAAGTTCCGCTACTTGTGCCTCGGTGGCACAGGTGGACGCATTCATGAGTGGGCACACAATCCAGGGCATCCATTTCAGCGTGCGTTGATGGACCTCGGTGGTGTGCCCATCCTCTTGCCCGGCGATGGCTATTACACGTGGAGTGGAAAGCTCGGTGGCATGTTCTGGACCGGCGATCTGGTCTGGCATCAAGTCGCCGATGAAGTCTGTGACTTGCTTGCTCCGATTCCATACGAAGATCGTATCGTGTTCGCGCATAGCAACGGTGGGCAACCTGCGATCATTCTTGCGCGCAATGGCTTTAAGCTGCGAACATTGACGACATTCGCAACACCGGTGCGTCCCAATCTTGGTCCAAGTGATGCGATCAACAATATCGGATTCTGGCAACACGTCTACGATCCGAAACGTGACTGGATTGCAACACTGAAGCGTGGCTTAGGTGGCATCGGCGGAGGCTCGACGTTCGGTTCGCGAGACTTTAAGCTTCATGCTCCAAACTATCTCAGTATCGCAATGCGTGACGTTCGCCATAGTAGAGTCTTCACGTCGAAGCTTGTTGAACTTCGACAAGCTGGCGTCTTGCATCGAGCCTTTCAACTAGGGTGATTCATGCCTGCTCGTGACAACGATACTCGCTTCGCGGAATTCATTCGCATCATCGATGGTGATACGTTTGAAGCTCGCATTCACCTTGTACCAAAAGTGCGCCCTCGTGTTCAGATCGTCTCAAGCATTCGCGTTCAAGGTTGGAGCACTGCGGAGTTGAACACCGGTGAAGGCCGTTACATGCGAGGCAAGTTCGAAGAGCTTCTCATGAACACCAAGCGAATCGATCTTCAGATTCGCGGCATGTCTTTCGAGCGTATCGTATGCGCCGTGTGGCTCGATGACGAATTGTTTGCAGGCATCTTGACTCACGAATTGCTTTCATTAAGGAGTGCTCGTGCCGAACATCCCGGGGCTTCCATCGGATATCCAGCCGCTGCGCGGAGTGCAGATGAATCCACCGCCAGTGGAGTTGATGCCATCGATCAGCGCGATGGTCAAGAAGGCAGGAGAGCAGATCGCTGAAGGCGAAAAGGGAAAGGCGATCTGGATTGCTCAGCGCATCGGCGAAGAGAAGTCCGTCAACCTTGCGATCGTGCACAAACACTTCGGCGGCAGGCTTGAAGTCATGCACTGGATCGGCAAGGAGTGGGGCACGCCAGAATCTGCCGGCGTTTCCACGGGCACAGCGGGAAGTTGGTCGTTTTGACGGCAGCTTCGGCCGGCGAGACAGCCGTATGGACGGCGAACGATGATGGATGAAGGGGTAGGCAAGGGGGAGGTGAGACGATGTAGGGACGGGCTGAGGCAGGCAAGCTGGAACCTGCCTCAGCAGTAAGCCGTCAGATGCCGACGGTGATCTTGACGCGGCTCACAAGGCGAGCATCTGGCTTATCGTAGCTTGCGTTTTCGATTATCTCCATCTTGATCGACGTCGGATATAAGCCAGTCGCTGTGTTTAGCTCACCCACCGCCAAGATGATAGCATCATAGATAGACTTTTCTGCCTTCCAAATCTCATCACGCACGTTCACGATGCACGTCCATTTCTCCAGCTGCTAAGAGCTGGTCCACTTTTTCATTCGCCGCATCTGCTCCACAGTTACACGGCTTCGTGCCATTGCAGATTACGTCGTGCTGCTGTCGATCGTTTCGCAGCATCGCTTCCAGATCATCGATGCGTGATGCAGCACGCACAAGCGTCTCACGCAGGGTTAGAGGGTAACCGGTGCCATCGAACGACAGTCGTCGCAAGTGCGTCTGAAGCTTCATTCTCGCCTCCGCAGGCTCGCAGCCGTCACCGAGTCGCGCACCGTCAGTCGCACGTTGCCAGGCGCGTTGCGAATGATTTCACGTAGCAGCGGCGTCACGTTCTCTCTCGAGCAGCGCAACCAGCTGCCCTGAGTGAGAGGCAATACAGGTTCGTGAACTTCGACTATCGCAGTATTGCCGATGTGTTGTTCGATCTTTTCTTCCGTAAGCTCACCGGTCGTAGCCGGACCGTCGACGCCTTCATAATTCATCATCGTTGCCTCGATCTCTCGCTGAAGCTTCTCGCTAGCACGGCGCAACACGAAGTCGCGCATGCGGCGTGAATGTTCCTGCTCTCGAAGATACCAGTCCGGAAATACGCCCATCACTATTCGCCCGTGTAAGGTCCAGCGCCACTGATCGAAAGGTCAATGCCGTCTGGTCCCGTACTGACGCGTGTAATGTAGCCGGTCTGATCAGGAACGCCGAAAGGCAAACGCAAGCGGCACTTTTCATTGTTCTGAATCGCATCAAGAACGACTTGTGTCTGCTTCCAATCCTGTGGCACCGTCACAGCGATCGTTATGCGTTGCAGACCCGCGACGTACGACTGTTGTCCTGGACGTAAGCCTGGATAGACGCGTGCACGGCACACCTTGCACTCGTAGTGAGAGGCGAGAACATATTCTTCGCCATCCTCATCGACGTCCATCCAATCGACTACTTCATCAAGCGTTGGCAGCTTGAAGTCGTTCGTCCATCGGTGCGCGTGGCCTGCTTCATCGATATAGTTCCACGCCGGGTCTGGCTCCGACATGACAGTGACGTCGACGAGTTGGCTCGATTTACTGATTTGAATGTTACGCTCATCGACGTTGCGGAAGTCCAAGGTGATCATCGTGTCCCTATTCGATCTTCGGCTGCGGGCCGCGCGCGTCACAGGGGAAGATGCAACCCTTCAACTCTTCGAATCGATGGTTGCTATCGTCGGTTCGTATTTCGGTGAGAGGAATGCCTCCGCGCTCAACGCACATCGCGACGCGTGTAGCACGCTGCTCGAGCTCTGCGTGGTTTGCTGGATTGCAGCACTCGGCGGCGGTCGCCGTGAACATGGCAACGATGAGCATTGATTTCATCATAACCTCTTAACTCGCGCGAGCAAATCTGGCGCGTCGTCCGCATCAGCAAGATGCTCTTTCATGCGTGCTTCGAAATTGAATCGCAGAAGCTTGAAAGCCTCCACGAGCGAGCTCCATATCTTCACCTTTACCTCCACACTATCTTCGCCATTGCGATCTTGAACTTCAAGAAGCAGCTATCGCACAATACAACCATGTCGAGTCGACAGGCATTTACGGGCGATAGGTGGTTCCACTGCCTCTTGCATTTCGGACACGAGTGTTCACAACGCAACGATTGTAACGCATCAGCAGGGAGACGTGAACTGTTCGCTCACCTTCGGTGCAGTGCGCTCCTCGAGAATGTGCTCGACGCAAATGACTGCGCCATTTGGCAAGGTGTCGAAGTTCTCTTCGATGTGCCGGTGTGCTACGGGCATCGTTCGTGCGCCGCTCTTCCAACCGTAGACGTCGTATGTCCCCTCTTGCGAGACAAGGTTATAGACGATGACATAACGACGCTGTGCTTCTACCGTTGTGCCGTAGCCTGCTCTGCCTAGCAGCCACCGGTCGCGCTCGTCGACCGGGTTGAGTCTGATGGCGAGCACAGGGATGAACGTACCCTTGTCCCGAACTTCGAAGGTCTTTGTGGTCATGTCTTCAGCGTCTCCTTGTGCTCAAACTTGTACGAGAAGCCGCACGTTGTGCACTGCCCAAGATAATTAACGTGAAATTCTCCGTTACGCACGCCGATTTCGTAATCTTCGCGGAACGAATGTTTGTCGGCCGTAAGACCATTTCGCTTTCGCGCGTCAAGTTCACGCCGCTTCGTAAGCCACGTCTCTGGACTTATCACGCCATAGCCAGCAGCGAGTGCTCTTTCTTCCGCATCGAAAGCTGTAACCATCTTTGCAGTGCAAGATGGGCACATGACCCAATTGTTGGCGCTCATCGTATGTTGCTCCACACGAGAGGTGAGAATTGAACCATCATCCACGTTAGCAGCATGGTTATGATCAGCGCGGCAATCGCATCACCTGCTGTGCGCGGTTTGCGTGGTTCTCCGATCGACGCAATCGTAACGAAGATGTTCAAGACCCAGAGAATGAGCAGGGTCCAACCAAACCAGTGCATACTTGCCTCCGTAGGCCCGGCTAGGGCCGATGAACGATTCGGCAGGCAAGGCGTAGTGGCCCTGCCTGCCGATAAGCGATCTTACATCTCCGCGTCGGTCGATTCCGGATTCGCAGCCATGCTGTCGTCGATGTCCGGTTCCGGCTGATTGATCACGCTGCTCTCGATGTTCTTGCCTTCCAACGAGTCGTGGAAGTCCTTAACGAACTGGAAGAGTGCTGCTCCGCTCGGTGTGTCCTTCGGGACGAAACCGAGGTCGCGAATTGTCGGCACACCAAACGTGCCCTGGTCATTCTTCGCAGGCACCTTCGTGTCCACGGTGAACATGTTGCCGAAGATTGGCGTGCCTCGGCGGAGCTTCACCGTCGCGATGATCTTGTCTGCCGCGCGTCGGTTCCACTTGTTCTTCAGCGCAATGCCAAAGACGATCGGTTCTGGCATCTTACCCTTGCGGAGCAGGATGACGACGAACTCTTCGATCTCGGTTGCCTTCGGTGGCAGGTCCGCCTTGGTCAGTTCCGGGCTGCTCTTCGTCCACTTAAGACGAACGTCACCCTTCGGCACTTCGAGGTCCGCGACACCGCCACCTTCGTTGCGCGGGATGAACTCGATGCGGCGCGTGGTGTGCTTCACCGGCACGAAGGTGATCGGGCCCTTGCCGTAAACCTCTCCAGTGATGTCGTTGAACATGTCGAACATCGTGAGTCCCTCGATGAACTGAGAGTCCCCCGGCGTCATCTGCGGACTCAGGCCCTGCGCGATCGCAAGCCGAGGCAGACGCACGCGGTCTGGGTCGATGTCCTCGGTGCCAGTCTCGTCGAACTCCATCGACTTGGGACGTGCGAGTGTGCCTTGCACATCATCGAACGCCATCAGATCACCGCCCGGTGATGCGTCAACCGTTGCGATGTCCTCCGTTGTAACTCTTTCGTCCTTTTTCGCCATTCTTTTCTCCTTGATGACTTGATCTGGTCTTGCCCGCTGCGCTACTTCTTCACCTTGTCTCCTTTCTCGAAGACCACCTTCGGCCGCATGAACAACTCCGCGCCTTCCGACTCGGGCTGACCGGCGAGCAGCATTTCTTTCGCCATCTTGTTGGCCTTGCCCCACGGCAGAACCATCTCGCGCTCGAGTCCGTTCTTCAAGCACCACTGACGGAACGTCTCCTTGTCAGTCACGACAAGGTGAGGCTCGGGCTGCCAGCGAATCTTGTCACCGTTCTTGAGCGTCAGGCCCGTCGTGCCTTCCACTTCATACTGCTCCAGCATGAGCAGCATCGCCGCCGCGAGGCGAAGCTTGATGTCGGACAGCTCCGCGGCTTTCGCCTCTGCTTCACGACGAAGCTCTGCGTAGGTCAGTGCGATGCTCGATGCGTGCCTCTTGAAGTCCGGGTCCTGCTCGATCTCTTCCTTGAGCGCGATCACCTTGTCGTAATACGACGGCTTGATGCCCACCATCTTGGGCAGCACCGCGCCCTTGTATTTGCCAGAGGGGATGCGGAAGAGTGCACGTTCCTCAGGGATGACGACGGCACTTTCTTCCTCTTCCTCTGCTCCGCCGAAAGGGTCGTTCAGTTCATCGATTGCGTCTTGCGTTGCGTTGTCCATCAGACTGCCTCCTCGTATCCACCAATGCGTTTCATCTTCTGAACCATGTGGAGCATCAACGTCCACAATTCATTGACCTGTTCTTCGGAAGCAGGCTCGCCATTCCACGGAAGTCCAATCGCTTCGAACGTATCGCAGTCCGAACAACTACCGTAGCCGACGAATATATACCAGTAGACTGAAGGCTGGTATCCGCTCGCGCCGATGATGAAGAGCAGCGTGCCTTGGTATTCGCCGTGATCGATCTTAACGATACGCGTCAGGTCGGGCGCGTCGCCATCTCCCGGCGTCTCTGCGAGCAGCACGACGAGACGTTTCACGAGGTCCTCGTAGTCGGTCGGTGCATGCTCTTTCAAGCTCGCGATGACGTCGTCTTTCGACGCCATGAAGTGGTTGACGAATGGTTGAATCATGCTGTCACCCTAACCCACGCTGTGCCCTCTGGCGTTACGCTGCTCTGCCCATAGTTGGCGTAGCTATATTCATTGGGCCATGAGAGGCTACCACCGTAGTAACCGTTCGAAGAATTGCGGTAGTCGATCGTCGCGAAGCCCTTCTCCGTGGTAATCTTGCAACCGTAATACGCCATCTGTTCTTCGTAGTGCCCGTAGCGGTTGTGAACGAACTCGCTCGACTCTCCCTTGACGGTCGGTTCCGCAGTGGGTTCCGGCATCTCGATGTCTTCAACGGAGACTACTCGGCTATCGAGTAGCTGTTCTACGCCCTGCACGTTCTCGATCCAAGAGTGTGAGCAGCAGTCACCTTCAGCGTGCGCGACGATGGGCTCTCCACCTTCCACCTCGAACTTGATAGCCGAACCGTCGTCCGTCAAGAACACTGCCGTGACAACCTTACCGATTAACGGATTATCTCTCATAAGTCACTGCTCTCCGTGCTCTCTTCCCTCAGTTGAACCAGCTTGCAGTCCGCGCATGTGCGTTCTTGCACCACGAACAAGCCAACCAGCCTACGCTCGCTGGTGAAAGACTTCACCGCGAAAGTTTTGCCCGTATGCGTCGTGAGCCATGCAGACCAGGCGTGTAATCCGAACCGGCATCGAAGTTTCATGTTGTGCCTCTTCCATCGTATGGGAAATGGGAGCAGGCATTATGCCTGCTCCCGGCTGCTTACGAACCGCGCACGTAGACAAGAGTGTTGATGGCGCGGGTGACTGCGACGTAGCGGATGTTGAGCTCCTCCTGATTGAAGTCTCGCAGCGTGTCTGCCAGCACGAACACGCGGCCTGCCTCGAGCCCCTTGCTGCGATGCACGCTCGAGCAGGTGATAACACCTTTGTCGCCAAGACCGTCGTCTGTGAAGAGAGCAGTGATCTTGCTCTCCACTTCAGCAACGCTCTTGCAAGAGTTGGCAATGTCTGCGAGCATCGCCGACTGGTCAAGGATGGCGTCCTTGCGCGTGATGTAGGCTGGGCTATCCATCTTGGTCGAGAAGTTCGCTTGCAGGCGGGTCAGCTCGCGCTTTTCCCATGCGCTGATGCGGCTCAACATGTCCGGGATGCTCCGTGCCTTCAGCTTGCGGATGAGAGCGATAAGGCCCTTGCCAATGTCGCGACCGGCGATGCGCGTCCGCTTGCCTGCGCGGAGCAGTCTCATCGCGTAGCTGACGAGCGGCGCGTTCACGCGCGACAGGATGAAGTCTCCCGCGCCTGCCATGTCGACCAGCTTCGAAGCATCGACGGTCAACACTTCGCCTTCGCCGTTCTGCTCGTTGGCCTTGTAATCTCCGACGAATGCCTGTGCTTCTCGCACGATGGCCTTGCCACAGCGGAACGTCTCGGTCAGCTTCAGTGTCTTCGCGTTCAGCTCGTTGCCGAGGCGCGAAGCAGACTCGGTGTCAGCGCCAATGAATCCGTAGATCGCCTGGTTCGGGTCACCAACGATGAAGAGACGACCGCGGCAGAGACGCTGTGCCATCTCGAGCTTCGCAGTTGTAAGGTCCTGATACTCGTCCACGATGACCATGTCGAACGTCGGCGCGAGCCAGCCATTGCGAACCGGCAAGAAGATCATGTCGCTGAAGTCGATGAGACCATCGGCAGGCTTCTTGGAGGCAGCGAGCTCCATGGCTTCGATCGCCTTCTGGCAGACATAGAGCGTGTCGTATTTGAACGCTTCCCATTGCTGGTCGGGTTCACACTCAAAGCGCACCGCGATGTCGTACAGCTCCTGTGCTTGCGTTGCATGCGGCACCATCTCGCGGCCGAGCGTGTGCAGCTTACCAACGAGCTTCTTGATCTCGTCAGGAACCGCGCCGGAGCAGACGGCATCGGTCAGACCGTCCTTGCGTGCCCAGGGGCTCTCGCCGCGGCGATCGTCGGCGACGTGCACACCTTCCCAGAACTTGTAGACTGCTCTCGCACCGCAGCTGTGCAACGTCTGGAACTTGGCAGTCGTGATGCCAAGCTCTGCGAGCTTGCAATTGCCTTCGACTTCAATCTTCTTGTTGAAGCAGGTGAAGAGGATGTTGCGTTCGGGCGCAAAGCGGACACCGGTCGTCACGGTCGTCGTCTTGCCCGTGCCTGCGTAGGCATCGATGATAACGTTGCTCGCGCCGGTCGCGAACTCGTCGTAGATTGCTTGCTGCTCTGCGGTGGGTGTCCAGGTCGCTGTGGCCATCATCGGGCTCTTTTCTTTTCGAGAGACGGGGTTAATTAGATTTGACCTGAGAGACGAAGCTGTTCGACGAACTGAGCTGACGTGTAAGAGTCTTCAAAGTAGCGCATCATCGTCTGACCGTCGTTGCGCCGCACCGAGCCGAGCCGCGCAGCCATCGTGCCCTTAACGCGCCAGCTCTTTACCTCTGTGTGCGATTCGATCCAGGCGAGCAGAGCCGCGCCGCTTTTCAGCATGCCTGAATAAGCATTGCCAGTGATATCGTCGCGGATGATCACTGCTACGAATCCGCCAAAATCTTCGGTGCCGACTTCGTTCAACATGAGAACAGTATAGACCGCGCCGGGGACGGTGTCTACAACTATTTTTAGAAAAGGAAAGTGGGCCGAAAAGCCTTTAGAATCCAGCGTTTATCAGTCCGATGTGAGCGCCTGTACCCAGGCATCAGCAGTCCACGTCGCGACGTCTTGGCCTGCTCTGCGTGCCAGCAAAATCGTGTGATCGATCGTGCGCTGTCCCTTAGGACCGACCGCAACAACGTCGTAGTATGCGATCGGCTCGGTCTGCCCAGGGCCATAGACCCTGTCGAGCGTCTGCGCACTCCTACCGGGCGAGTATCCACTCGAAAGAGTAACGCACGTGTGGCTCGCTGTCATGTTCAGGCCGAAGCTACCCGTGCCTTCGATGCCGATCATGAACACTGGTCGATCTTTTGGCGACGTGTCTGGATGCAAGAGTGAAAGGGCACGCAGACGTTCAGCCTTTTTCTGCCCGCCGTGAATCGCCGCAGTCTCGAATTGCGGAAACGCTTTATGCACTTCTTCGAGTGTGCGAAACAATTCAGCACGGAAGCGGCACCACACGACGAGATGTAAGTTTGGATCGCGCTCAAGTCCCTGCTCGATGAACCAGAGAAGCACGTCGAGCTTTGATCGTCCGATCGGTTGCCATGTTTGCGGCTGACCGAGTCGCTGTTGCTTACCGCCACCGGCTGCTCCACCGAACAGCACTTGCTCATACTCTACTCGCTCAGTCTTTATTTCTCCGTCGAACGTCGCACCAGTCCAGTCTAAGCTGCCGAGCAAGTCCATGTCGGGCTCTTCGTCAATGCGTGCTTCCTCGATGCCGCCGACGAAGCCGCTGGTGATCTGGGAGAGTCTTAGTGCGCGAATCGCTGCCGTGCTCGAGACTGCTACGTTGCCTGACTTCAACCAGACAACGAGCTCCTCCTTCATCTGCTTGTAAGCGGCCCACTCTTCGCTGCCCATCGTGGCCGTCAACGCAACAGCATCGAGCTTCGGTGGCAGGTCGAGACAATCTTTCTGCAAGCGGCGAATCGTGACCGGCGTGAAGCGTCGCTGCAAGTCTTCGAGATTGGTCCATGCAACAACTTTTTGAATCACATGACCGTAAGGAGTCTTCAGCGGCTTGCCACCATAGCCGAGCACAGCTTGCTTGACAGCATAGCGTGCTTCGAACTGCGTTATCGTCGGACAGTCAAGCACCGATGGGTGAAGCATGTTGCCTTGACTGAAAAGGTCCTTCGGGCTGTGAAAGATCGGCGTGCCATTCAGCTCGATGATGCGTCCGCACTTATTGCGGAGCACCTTGCATGCCTTGGTCTGCTGCGCCGTAGGATTCTTGATGAAGCTCGACTCGTCGAGGATGAGCAACGTATGAGGGCCGCATGCTGGATACAGCTCCATCAAGCGAGCCTTTGCGCGGATGAACTCGTAGTTCGTTACATACCACGTCAGCTCATCCATGACGCCACCGATGTGATTATTCCACGCGCGCAGTCGCGCATGATACTCAACGACCTTGTTGGGCACATCTTTCCATGCATGCTTGGCTATCTCACCAATCTGCCGATCGGCCCACACATCACGCACTGGAGCAGGCGCGACTACAATGACCGTGTCGATGATGCCTTTCTCGTAGAGAAAATGAGCGGTGTCGATACAAATCTTCGTCTTGCCCGTTCGCATCTCGGAAGCTATCAGTGCCCATGGCCGCTCGAGAAGCCACATCACGTCTTCACGTTGATGCTGAAACGGTTTGTATCGACACCGGGAAAAGTCTAGGTCCACGCTACTCTCCTGAGCGATCGTGCTCGATGGCCTTGTCCGCACTCTGCGTGCGCCAGTCGGGCCACTTGCGAGCTTCGTTCTTCGCCTGCTTCGACGCAATTGCCGCCGCTATGTCCGCTGGCGAATGCCCAGCACGCCAAGCACCATCGAGGCTGAGAAGCACCAAGTCGACCCACTCACTGAGATCGAGTGGCTTCGCTTCAATCTCCTTGAGCTCCTTGCGAATGTGATCGATGACACCGCCGGTGCGCGGTCCGGGACCGAATGTGCGATACGAAAACTGACGTTGCTGCTCGAGATGAGCAACGAGATCGAATGTTCGCGGATTCATGCGGCTCTCCGATACTTCCGCGCGAGGAACGCAGCACCTGTGCCTATCAGAAGCAATGTGCCAGGCTCAGGGTTCTGCGCGAGGTCTTCGAACTCGTAGGAGAGATATTGCAAGGCGAACGTGCCAGCGTCCGTTGACGCGAGTCCAGTACGCACCTGTCCGCGGCCGTTCAGTGTCGTGTCGCCAAATAGTCCCTCGAACAGAAACGGCGTCGTAAGCTCTCCGCCCATGAACTCACTCGGGATGAAGAGGTTGGCAAGGTAGCTCGTCGAGAGCGACGGACCGTCGACGCTGCCTACCTCGTAAATCGTGCCGTCTTGCGTCACTGCTCCAACGAGGTCCATTCCCGACAAGGAGACAGAAAGGTCTGCCGGTGATGTCGGAAAGAACTCAGTCCAACGTGGTTGGAATGCCCACACGTTGCCTGCTCCACCGAACGTCGTTCTCGGTGTAGAGAAGAACATCGATACGCTGCTTCCATCCCACGTCATCGCACCAAGCTTAACAGGCTCAGCGCGCAGTGGAAGAGCAGAAAGTATGAACAGCACGACGAATAACATCTTCTTCATTTCACTTCTCCCTTTAGTGTGACACGATTGACTCGACCGCATTTCCAGCACGATATCCAACGCCAGTTGACGTTCTCGTGCACGTTGTGCGAGGTAAGCGCATTACACGTTCCCTTGCACAAGAACAACGCTTGCGTTCCAGGTTCTGTTGGAGGCGCGATGATATCTCCAAGCTGCGGCGTGAAGAGTGACTCATACGATGCCGGTGTCAACGATTCACTCACTTCGCCTCCTTGTCGTCAGGATAGATACCCTTCAAGGCGTTATTCGCAAGCGTCTTCACGTCGATCGGAAACTCACTCGTTGGCTTCAACAACCACTCGTAGTAGTCCGACGGCACGTCTCTCATTGACTTGCCTCTATGCTTGCCGAACGAGCACGTTGCCACCCCGTTTACCATCTTGAAGCAGCCTTTGCCATCGAGCCATGCCTCAGGCCACTGTGCCTTGTGCAACAAGTCCAGGTCACGCGGTATTGTCTGATACTTTCGAAGCTGAGCGACGATAAGCTCAGTGGTCGCACGCACGTCGGCCAGGGCTTGATGTGCATCTTCCATCCTCTTGCCGGTATGCTTCTCGTAGAGAGCAGAGAGCGTGCGCGGCTCTCCGAGATGCTCTAGTCGCTCCGCGTCGATGATGCGTGCAGAGGTGTAGGACCACTCGAAGCCTGCGCGTGCGAACTCTGAGGCAGTGATGCGAAGATCGAAGCGAACGTTCTTGCCCGCGAAGTCACAGCCCACGAAACCCTTTAGCAAGTGTGGTGCCAGCTGCTTGAAGGTTGGCCATGCCTTGAATTCGTGCGGTTCCGGCATGGTTGCGACGTGCGCTTCCATTGGGTCGTGACAAGTCGCACAGAGCTTGAACAGTTCGTTGGTGATCTTGTGAACTTTCGATGCTTCGCCACAGATGGCGACTTGTGGATTCACCAGTGTTCGGTATTCCTTCATCGGCTTGTCAGGATACCACGCCTGAAAGCCGATTTCGACGATGCGGTCCGTGTCGGTATTGACTCCAGTGGACTCTACATCGTAGACGATGAGAGGGCGCGTCAGCGTGAGCACGTCAGTGATGTTCACTTTAACTCCAGAGTCGATAGAGGGTTTCAAGGTCCTTGACGACTAGCACGCGATCAAGATAGTGAAAGATGTTGCTGCGGTAGCCGACAAGTATGATGACCTTGTTTCGCGCGAGTGCGTAACCGAATTCGACATGCCTGCCGCCGGTGCCCTTTTCGCACCACTCTTTAGGTTGCCAAAAGAGCAGTAGGTCCGCCGCATCTACATCCTCCAGGTCTTTGCGTGCATGCTCATCGGTCAACTCGTCTGGTGATTTCAGCCAGCGACTGGTTACTTTATGCCCGAGACCTTCGACGTGGTGCATGAGCTCAATAGCCAAGTCGCGAATTGGATACGGAGCAGCGATATAAATCTTCACCGCGTAATCTCCTTGTTTCGCACGACCGCATCAAGCACATTGGCTGCAAGCTTTGACACGGACAATCCACGCCGCTCCGCGAGAGCAACGAGGCGAGACTTGGTATCGTTGGTTACGTTGATGCCCAAGAAGGCGGTGCGAGTTGACTGCTTGTCGAATGGTTTCCACACGCCTGCCTTTTTCAAAATCTGATGCACACGTTGACGTCCAAGATTGAACGTCGCCGCGCATTCGCTGATCTTGTGTCCTTCTGTATAGTAACGGCAGATCGCTGCGTCACGCTCTTCCAGCTTACCGTAATTTATCGCCATCGCTTCTCACTTTCGGATCAGTAGAATAACGCAGAGGTGATCAGGACCATCTGTGATCATCATTGGATCCTTATCGGAGCGAAAGCTTACCATAACGTTCTCGGCGCGTGCTACTTCCAAGAAGTCTAGCACGTAGCCTCCGTTTACGCAGACCTTTAAGGGCAGGCCGTCATAAGCACATGGCACAACTTCGTCGGCAGAGCCCACCGAAGCACTCGCTGAGTCAAGCGTCATGCTGTTCTGATCGATTGTCAAGTAGACAGCCTGATCATCTTCAGCGATAAGCACGACGCGACGCAGAGCCGCAGCAAGAGTGGTTCGATTAACGAGCACTTGTTTGTCGTGATTCTGTGGAATCGCACGTTTGTATTTTGGAAATTCTGCATCGATGAGACGTGATGTAATGCGTCGATGGCCAACGGTGAAGAACAAGTGACGCTCACCAGCAATAAACTCCAACTGTCCGGCGTCATCTTGAGCGATGAGCAAGTCTAGCGTCTTAGCTGGAATGACGACTTGGATGTCTGAACTTGCTTGTGGTGGAAACCCGAAGAGTGCGATACGTTTCGTGTCAGTGCTTACCATTACACCACTCGTGCCTGACATGGCAAGTAACGCACCCTTCAGCACCGACACGGGTCCCGCTGCTGCGATTGCATAACGTGTGCGTGAAATACAATCGCGTAAGATTTGAGCATCGATGTGACTGTGCTGTCCTTCCGCTACGGGTTGTTGAACGAAATCTTCGGCAGGCAACGTCTGAAGCGTTGTCTTGAAGCTCTGGCACTTCAACGTCACGCTACCACGCTTCTCGACGCGTATTTCAACTGGCGCATCCGGAAATTGCTCAACGAGCGCCAAGAACTTCACCATTGAGAGTGCGACCTTTCCAGGCTCCACTACCATCGCGGGGCAGTCGGTGTTCATGGCGACTTCAAGGTCCGTCGCATAGAAGTGAAGCAGGCCATTATGCGCGTCAAGCATGACGTAGGCGAGCATCGCGATGGCAGGCTTCGTCGGTACGACCTTGTTCAACAGTCGAAGTTCAGCCGCGAGCTCCTGTGAGTTAACGACTGCGTTCACTTGAAAAGCTCCCGCAGAATGAAACATACGCCAGCGATAAAGACGCACAGCGCAATCGCACCAGGCCACGTCAACGTGTTCAACAGTTGTATCAACTCGCTCATTGGCTGGCTCCTACGGCGCGAGCCTGCTCGACGAGGCTGCGCATGAACATCTGAACTTCTGTCAGGTTGCGTGGTTCGTTATACCACCGGTTGATACCCGATGGATGTGGAATGATCACATAGATGTGATCGTCTCGCATCTCTTCGAAGTATCGCAGCGGCAGTTCAAACGCCTCGGCGACTCGCTTGCCAAGCAGAATTACGTGACGACGTTCAGGCTGCTCCGCGCGAAGCTTCTTCGCATTCTGCTTCGCTACTTCTATGTCGAACTGAAAGCCTTTCTCGGCGGTATCCTGCCGTAGTGGCAAGAGGTTGATGCGGTCGAACAACTCGAGATATTCCTCAAATGGAACATCGGCGAACTTCGCAAGTCGACGCCCGATGCGGCCTTCGAGTGGCTTCGGCGTCTCTTCATTCTTGCTTGGCGCTTCACCGACCAGCAGTGGTTTCAAGATTCACCTCGATGAACTTTTCGAATTTGATCGACAAGCCACTTCATATTGAATCCTTCGCAACGGCTCTCGTATGGAACAGCCCACCCGTTTCGATCAAGAATCGTTCTTGGATGCACGATGATTGTGCGTTGACTATCAAGCGTGGTTGCCTCTTGCCAAATGACGTAGCGGCAGTGCACACCTTGTGCTGCGATGCGAGAGCAAGTAAGAGCCTGCAAGCCCGGCGACTCGAAGTTGGGCGTGCCATGCTTGAATTCCCACATCGACATTCTGCCTGCGAGCACGATGCCACGGTCCGGTGCACCAGCCGTGCCAAAGAGCAGGATGACCGCCTGCGGAAGGAACAGCTTCAGCTCCGCGGTCAGCGCCGACTTCAATTCACCCTCACGTTTTTCCATCATGAACTCAACAGACGTTCAATTTCGTGATTCAAATACCACGCGGCTTTCTTTAAGTCGTCAAGCGTTGATGTTCCGGGCTTTTTGCCAGCACGACAAATGTATTTCACCGCATTGCCAAGGGAGAAGTTCAACGCCCATGCGTCGATGACCTTGATAGCTTCGTAAGTATTCTCTGCCCCGCCATAATGTGCAGGGTGCGCGATCTTTTCACTCACTCCCAATCCTCCTCAGTGAAGAGAGAGCCTTCCGGAATGTCCGAACGCTGCGGCCACGGCAACGGTGGATGCATGAACCGATCACCCTTCTTCACCGGCGGCCGCATCTGCGTTAGCTGCTCATTGGTCCACGTTGGCTGATCGACCATATAAGCGCGGATGCGCCGCAAAGTAACTGGCGGCGGAAACAAGCTGAGATTCAGATCAATGGCCGCCTGTAACATCGCGAATATGCGCTCTTCGATGTAGATGGCTTTTGTCTCCGGATGTTGATAAAATGGCAGTGGTTGCTTGCGCGACGTAAACATCTCGCGCAGGTTGGACGCATCCAGCCCGAGCTCGATGGCCACGTCTGCTATTGATAACAGCTTCACGACTGCACCTCCGGTTTGCCGCAGTCCAAGCAGCGCGGTGATTCACCGACAGTGATCCAGCACTTCGTGCCACGTTCGATCATAATGCCGCAGCCGCTGCAGGCCGAATCATACTTCGAGAACCTTTGATTCCAGATGCCAGGACCGAAGCGTGTCGACGTGCCTTGCACCGTAGGCAGTCCGTGATGGTCGCGACGCTCTTGCTCAAGTTCCATCTGGAGCCGCTCGACGATGCGAACACACTTCATGTTGTAGGCCGCGATATTCTTCTCGGGCTGTTTCGCATCATCGAGCATTGCTACTACTTCGTTGCTGAACTTTGACATCTCTGACTCCTTGTGTGTGGCTTGTGTGTAAACTTACTTCGTTTCCGCTGGCATCAACCAATCATCCGTGATTTCTTACACCGCGACATCATTTCGCCTCTGCCCAATTGCGTCCATCCTTCACGTCCCACAGCAATGGAATTCTCATATCGGGCCAGCTCTGAGCGTCGAGCACTTCACGCACACGTGCGAGCGTCTCTGGCTGCCGCCCGTCGCCATCAAGTTCATCGTGCACAGTGAAGCGCAAGAGCAGGCCGGTGTAGTCGCGTGCCTTGTGGACCTCGACGAGCTTCACCTTATTGTAATCCGCAGAGCCGCCCTGAATGACGTTGTTCAAAGCTTTATGATAGCGTTTATCAAATTCGAAGCGACTGCGCCTACCCATCAACGTCTTGACAAAGCCGCGAGACGCTGCAAGGTCTTGCGCTTTCTTGAGCAGCGGTTTCACCTCTCGCAATTCACGATTGTAGATCGCCGCCACTGTCTTCATGGCAGCGAGACGCGGATCATTCCACGCTCGTTTCGCCTTGATGTCTTCACCCTCTGCTTCGGTGATGAAGCCCAGCATCGTTGCCTGTTTCACTTGCGCGGCACCGTAGATTGTTGCAAAGTTCAGTGTTTTGGCGCCATCGTAATCCATATGAGGTAGATATGGCTTGATGTATCCTTCGATGAGAGAGTGGAAGTTCAACCGCGGTTCATCCTTGTAGGCTTGAATCACGCGTGGATTGTTCGCATAATGGCCGAACACGCGATACTCGATCTGCTCAGCATCTGCACAAATCCACTTCACTTCGTAATCGCTGACGGTCTGCTGTGGAATCATCAACGCACGGATGATAAAGATTTCATCGTCGTGTGACGAATCTTTCTCGGCATAGCCGAACATCTTCCGTTGCTTGGTGACTTTCATCACCTGCTGAATGTTTGCACCTACACCGTCGATAAGCTCTGAGCTCGAGAATCGACCGGGACCCGTGCCTCCCTCTTCACCACTATCACGTTGATAGCGAGTCTGATGTAGTGCGTAGCGTAAGATGCCATCGGCGCCAACGCACTTCTGATATTTCAAGAGGTAACGACTGCGAAGGTCGGATAGCTTCAGCGCGAACCGTATCTTCTGAATCGTTGGATGCTGAATGCGTTTAAGAATCGCATCGGTGAAAGAGGGTGATCCACTCTCGAGATACGTCACCGGCAGCTTGAGATGTTCGAAGACCTTCTCCATGTCGGTTGGTGCGTTCGGATTCACCGAGCGTCCGAGCATGCCAGCGAGCTCGTGGAGCAGTGACTCGTAAATAACTTGCGACTCTTTCACCCAGCGTTCGAGTCGCTCTATGTCGAGCGGTGCGCCGTTGCGTTCCATCTCGCACACAGGGTAGATCACTTCATCTTCGAGCTTCCGCACACGCTGCAAATCTTCAGCATCGAGCTTCGGCCAGAACACCTCGCGCAGCTGAGCGACCAGTTCGACCTGATAGCGAGCGCGTGCTGCGACTTCAGCTGGCGTGTAAGTCGCCATCCTGCTCTCGTCAACGCGTAACACTTTCACTCCGCCAAGAAATTCCTCCGCGAGCAGATCGATGTTGAACTTCTTACGGTTGTCGTCGAGTAGTGCGGCGTAATGCTGCACGTCGGAGACTTTGCAGCCCATTGCCTCGAGGTCTACACCTGCTTTGCGAAGCATGTGGACGTCGAACTTCGTGTTCGCATTCGTGATGCTAACATTGGGAAGCACATCCTGCAAGAACTTGATCACCTGTTCTCGCGGCAGGTTGCCTGGGCCTGCGAAACCCCACGGCAAGAACCACTGATGCTTTCCGTCAAGTGTGCCGATCGTTGCACTAATCGCCTCGTCGTTCTCCCACCAGCGAAGTCCAGTAGACTCTACGTTGACGATCAGTTCACGCACGCCACTCAAGTTCGGAAACGGGTCAGGCTTGTATTCCGTCGGAGCCTGTTGCGTGCGGTTCAGAAACTCGATCACGCTGGTCGGCGGAGCAGTCTGAACGAGTGGTGACGGTTGCTGTTCAGCCAGCACTGGCGCCGGCGCTGGGGCAGGCTCTGGCAGGATGGCCGGAGCAGGCTCGGGGGACGGCGCTGGACGGCCGGAGCTCATCGAAGTCTCCTGGCCTGATGGCTTAGGGGCAGGCAGGATGACCGGAGCAGGGACGGGCTGTGGCGCGGGCTGCTGCCTGCCGATGAAGTCCAGCACGGAAACACGGGATGCAGGCTGCTGTACGGAAGCAGGCGACGGAGCAGCAGGCGACGGAGCAGAAGCAGGCGGCGTGGGCTGCTCTTGCTGCATGACTTCAACGATGTCTTCAACGACTGCGTTCTCGTTGATGCGTGGCGCGTGTGCTGCCATCGGTGCCATCCGCATGCCGTAATCGTTCACGCCATCTGTAATGATGATGCCCGACTTAGGAATCAGCTTGTTGATCGAATCCTGCATGAATGCACGATAGTCCACCTGATGCTGCCAACGACGCCACTTACGCTCGACGGTTGTGCAATCCGGATGCTGTTGTCGCAGACTCTCGGCCATCAACCAACGGCCATCTTTCGAAAGCATCTCTACGCCGACAGTGCATGGATGGTCGTTACCGCCATAGCCGTCCAAGCAACGCGTGCACGCCGCGCAAGTCTTCGCGTGCGCTTCCCACGCATCTTGGACAGCCTCGAAGCCCTTATAAAGCTCGTCGGTATTACCACCCTTCATCATGAGCGTCGGCGTCTTATACATCAAGAACGCATTGAAGAGTGCCGTGCAATAACCATCCTTTAGCAGACGCAGCGAGAGGTCCGTATCTTCGTTGTAGCGACCGCGCCACCGATGTGGCACCTTGTTGCTCAAAAGGATGCCAGAATAGACGCGAGTGTTGAGAGTGATCGGCTTGTAGTGGTGTCCCTTCTTGCGCGGTGCGAAATAGTCGTAGTTGAAGCCTGCCATCACGACGTTCTCGTAACGGTCACACCAGTCTTCGATCGCGCAGTGAAGAGCAGCCGAATCAACTTCCACCTTGTTGTTCTCGTGGAAGCGGCAGAAGCCAGAAATGTTGTCGTCGAATATCCAATGCCGCGCCGCACCTGTCTTGCAAGCGTGCTCCCATACCCAGTTGCGGGCGGGAATGCCGCCGAGACCAAGGTTCGAGAATGGCAGGGTGAGAATCTTTCGCGGGTCGATCACCGCAGCGTACTGGTTGTATTCCTGCGGCTCGATGACGATGTGATATGGAACCTGCAACCACTCGAACGCCTTCGCGGTGAGTCTGCTCTCCCAGCGACCTTTCGAAATGATGTAGACAGGATAGCGAGTGGGTCGCTTGGGAGCAGTCCAAACCTTGTCGGCCGCGGTCATTATCTCTGCCTTCGGATGCCACACGAACGGAGTCTTCGCGCCGATGCGTTGTCCAATCAGCTTCGAGAAGTTGTCGCGATCTTCTGGCGACGCGAAGTGCACGAGTAGCGTCTGAAAAGGTGCAAGGTCTTCCTGCTTGTAGGAAGGCATACCCTTCCAGAACGCATCCCAGTCGGGGCGGACTTCTTCCTCGAAAAGAGAGTCGAAGCCGTTGCCAGCTTCGACATCATCAACGTCGCTGCTCATTGAGCCGTAGCCTCTTCGAAGAGTTGTTCGAGCTTACGCGATACGCTTGGCACGTATCGGTCCTTGGGCAAGTATCGCTGTGCTTCCTGTTGGTGTGCGACGCACAGGTCCGAATTCGGTGCCGCAAGAGCGACGCACTGAATACCATTCCACCATCTTTTGCTGCACGGTCTGTCCATCATGCTCTCCCTATTAAGGTCCGGCGATTGAACGGAATCGCCGGGGTCGTTCACAAACCGTCTCCGTCGACGATCTCTGCAAACACAGAGATTGGTGGAGGTGGCGGGATTCGCACCCGCGTCCGCCATTAGTCCATTGTCACATCTACATGCATAGTGACTGCCTATCCGTCACCGGTCTTACGTTTGAGCGGATTCGTTCACAGTGTTACCCTCACGCAAAGCTGACTACGCTCATTAGCCTCACATGCACTGTCCGATGATGACGTTGAACATTCAATATCGGAGTCTTGAAGTCAACGCCCGAGCAGCCTAGGCTGCGACGGGAAGCATCTGCGGTTCAGCAGTTACTTGGATGGTCCGTCAGTTTAACGACTTGATAGACCAAGGTCGGCATGCAACAACAACTTTTCTAACGACGTCGAATCTAGGTCACCCCCCGTTATCGCTCTACTGAAGGCAGCGATTGTGAGAATCGCTCGTTGTATCTACCACCGAAGAATCCGCCTTCATCAAACATCAACCACGTGCGGTCACCGCCACGATACTGATGGTATGTTGATTCAGACGTTGTCGTCCAGAATCGCTTAATGCCATCTTCGTAGCAGAGGCTCCATGTCGGCGCGACCCAACGCTGATGGCACGTTGTAAGAGGGATACGAGTATCGCCCACTTGCGTATAGGTTGTATCGCAATCCGTCACGTAGTGTCCTGGCACGTGCCGTTTGTCGATGATGGTCACTTCGTGAGTTTCGCGGACCGATGTGGCGTAATCGTAGCTACACGAACCGACGATGCCTGCAATGGACAGAAGCACCACGCTCACGACGATTAAGCCGGGGTCGTCCAACAGTCTACCAACCATTGCAATCTTCCTTGAAACCGCATTGCAAGCAGCGCAGACAACCTTTCACCTTCGCGATGTTCTCGCTGTGGCAGTTTGGACACTGTGGCGCTGGTTCAAAGTTCATCTTGAACGTCTGCTCGTAGTGCGCGTGCGTTGCCGCGATGTTGCAGTCCGGTGGGCACGGCACACGCTTCGTATGGCTCACCGACGTGCTCCCGAACGGTAGATAGCCACGGTGAGCATAGCAGCGCCGATGATTCCTAAGGAGATGATCAACGTATCCATGATGAATCGAATGGAGTCCAGCGGAGCATGCTCAACACCCCAAATCAAGAGTGCCACACCGCTCCAGAAGATAGCGACGAAGAGCAATCCACGCATGCTCATTTCAATTCCTCCGCGAGCGCGTCATAACTCTTCGCACGCTCGATGAACCACATTGCTTCGTTGTAGTCGTCCGAGTGCTCCGCTGCGTCTCGATCACGTTCAGCGCAGTAACGATACTGCATCGCTGGTGACCAAGAGAGGAAGCGCGGTTGCGGCACCTCTTGCCACGTGGACTCTTCCGGTTCATCGAAGAGGCTATCGCTCATCGGCTCACACTGATTTCGGCTTTCGGATACTGCTCGAGAGCCTCAAGGTATCTCTCAACCCACGTAACGAAGTCGATGTAACTTCCCCAGCCGTTCGAAGGATTGAACTGTTGGAAGTGCGCGGGCTGCTCTTTCATCTTCTCAAGACCACTGCGCACGATGAGAGCAATGTCGCCGGCAGTCTTCGCGCCGATCTCTTCCGGTCTCCACAAGGCGTAGTAGATGCCTGCCTCGTTCGCCATCTTGGTCAGGTTGTGCGTAACGTTCGCACTGAAGACACCGATGCCGTTATGCCCGCAGTGCGCGCATGGAGGAAGCGAAAGGTAAACGTCGAGACTCATCTTATTCCTCGTGGCCGCAATCGTTGCACTTATAGTGCTTCGGATACTTCTTCGGCTTGCGTGGCTTCAGCACCGTGTGTGCAGGCGCTAAGTTCGGCAGCGCAAACCGCGTCACCTTGAGACCTGGAGTGATCGCGCCCGCCTCACGCTCTATCGCTGCGATGATAATCCCAGGAGCAGGACCGCTCGCAGGCCCCTTGTCGGGCCACTCTACTTCGAGCACGATGAGCGCACGTTTCGTCTTGATGCCTCTCACTCTCTTCACTCTCCTGCCCTGCCCAGCCTAGCACAAGTCTAAAAGGTTTGTCTAGTGCCTGGGGCTAAAAAAAGACCGGAAGCATCAAGTGCTCCCGGTCCGTTGGGTGGCGGCGCTCAGGCCGTATTACATCTCGGCGCCAACCGCGGCCGCTGCCTCGGTCTGTGCCTGCTGCGCAGGCGTGCCGTCGGCGACGAGCTTCGCCTTGAGCTTCTGGAGAGCCGCCTCGCGCTTGGCGATCTTCTCGGCGAGCGTCGGCTTCGGAGCGTTCGCACGCTGAGCCTTCCGCTCTTCCTTGGAGAGCTTCGCGGCCGGCTGAACGAACACGTCTTCGATGCCGATGCCCTGGGGCGCCTGCTTGTCCGGGAACGCGGAGAGCGGGAAGCGGACGGTGCCGCGGATGCCGGTGTAGATCGCCGAACGTCCATTCTTGCTGAGACCCTTGTAAGTGAGATTCACGTTCTTGACTCCTGATGTATCGGTTGAT
>WUUC01084658.1_pt1 | contig 31051 bp, 26 predicted proteins | sample 6278441 | NCBI WGS metagenome assembly WUUC01 (sample SAMN13675441, study PRJNA597444) | soil metagenome | isolation source: soil | place: USA: Washington | collected 2017-10 | reverse complement strand
TTAGTGACTCGTCGAGAAGTTTCCTGTCTGCTTTCTTCATCGCCTAAGACCTCTCTAATTTCCGATACCAATTTGCGATAAGCGAACGCGGCGGCGGACTCTGCATTAGCCTCTATGACCGACCTAAGTGTGGCAGTGGCTTCACCTACAGCTACGGCGCGGGGAATTGTGGTCTGGAAAACGAAATCCTCTGTGAATCGCTCTATGACTTTGGCGCGGACGGTTTTATCCAGATTCTGCCGCGCCGTGAAAATGGACGAGAGAGCCATCACCAGCATGTCCGGCGAGTGCGCTTTCCTGACTTTCGCCACCTTGCGCAAAAGCTGCGTCAAGCCGTGCAGTGCGAACGCGCTCGTCTCTATGGGAACGATGGTCAGGTCACTCATCGCCAGAGCGTTCAAGGTCGGCACGCGAAGCGACGGCGGGGTGTCCACGACGCAGTAGTCATAAGCGGCTTTCCCCGGCGCTAACTTCTGTTTTAACAACAGTTCACGAGAAACCGCCTGGCCGTCCAGAAGTGCTTCGGCATCGTCGTCAAGGCAGGATGGCAACACGTCCAGACGGGGTCGGACGTTGGCCGTGTAGGTAGAGAAGTCTCCACGCTCGTCGAGCATGAGCCGGTGCGAGGTGTGGCGTGAGTCCTCCAACTCTTCCAGGTCTATGCCGAGCGACGCAGAGAGATTGCCTTGCGGGTCCAGGTCTACGGCCAGCACGCGCGATCCCGTGGTCGCCAGCGTAACCGCGATATTGAGCGCGACGGTTGTTTTCGCGCAGCCGCCTTTGTGATTCGCGATGGCGATAGTTTTCATGCTGCTTTGTCCACCCGTTGCGGTTTGAGGGCGAGAACTTCGGTCTGGCTGATGAGCTTAACGCGCTTGTCCAAGGGGTTGGGAAAGTGTCTGAGCGCGCCGTCTCGGATGAGTTGCGCTATTTTGGCATGGCTGACGCCGAGTAGACGCTGCGCTTCGGCGACAGCGATCAAGTCGTTCGGTTGATTGTTGTCCATTTGTCCTCCTTCAATCTTGAAGTTGAACGGGAATCCTCAAGATCGAGCAATATACCTCAATTTAGCTCAGAATAGTAAGCTAAGTTTTAAAATTTGATCTGTCTCTTGACGACGAAGAAGAGCGCACGCGAGAAGATCAGCGTGAGGCTTACGGCGTTGCATCACTTCATACGACAGAGAGGCGCTTATGAAAGTTGCGGCTCGCGCACGAATGAAAGTTGCGGCTCGCTAACGAAGCGCGGACGCGCCGGTTTATCGTTATGTTAACGAAAGAGGTTTGAGTGATCGGCCTTTTAGTTTTCTCTTGACGGATCAATCCTTCAAGCGTATGTTCCCCTCATCATAGGTTTAAGAAGTTAAGCACTCACATCTTTACCTTTTCAAAACAGACTCACATGCACGCGCATGATTGAGAGCTACTTCAATCAATCTTTAAGAATTAAAACCAACCAGTGTGCCTGCATACCGGGCTGATAGATTAAAGCTTGTAGGTGTATGCGAGTACGCATCTCGGCAGCAACTCAACAATCACATCAGCTTTAATGGATTAATCACCGGAGCAGAGTAGAGAGATCAGAATCATAGAAAGGTGAAAATAATGTTTCCGCTCACCTCAGTTTGGACCATCAGCGAGGGGAATGAAGATGCTGCCATCAGCGCGCTCAAGGCTCTCGCCAAACAAGTGGAGCAACAACAGCCGGGGACGCTGGCTTATCTGGTACACGTCCCGGATATGTCGCAGCCCTCGCTGCCGACGCCGACTCCGCTGCAAGTGGTGTTTTTTGAAATATACAAAGATGAAGCGGCTTTTATCGAACACGTTACCGGATCGCTTTTCAACGATTTCGTGAACAGCAACAAGAAGCTTTTTCTGTGTCTTCAGGTTACGGGCACGGACGGTAAAAAGATAGAATGGCCGTATACGACGGTTGAGTTTTTGACGCGGCAGGCGGGCTTCGTCCGGCCGGAAGTGGTAACTCAAGAGACTTGATGCTTCGCAGCCGTGGACGGGCAACTGCAACCTCTTACACGGCCACGGCGCGACGCACACTTGATACGCCGATCCGTTTTACCTTCCACACATTTGAGAACGTTGTTATCACCCACAGACCTTTGGAGGATGAGCTATGAGCTATCTGGGCGTGCCACGCCTGATCTTCGCAGGGCAATTTCAAGCAGACGTTTCGACCGTCAATAATGACCCCGAACATTTCGACACGCGCAACTTTCGTTCAAACTATCAATTGCCCGGCGCAGGCGCCAGCAACGGTTGGTGGAACCCGAATGGCTCCGGCGCGTGGCGCTTTCGCGGCTGTAGCGTGCAGAGCGTGGTTTATCGAGACGGGACGACTTGCGACGACCCGAACGTTGATCCAATTGTCGGCGCAGCTATTAATGACGCCGACGCTCGCGTCGAAGGCAAGCTCGTTGATCTGGACCCTGAACAGCAGATGGTCTCTCAAATCTGGGGCTTCCGCGTAGTGTTGGGCCAGACGCAGCAGGCGCATGGCGTCAGCTTCGGTAGCGACTTCGAAGTCACGCCCTTCGCGGACATCTGGGTGCGGTATCCGAAAGGGCAGCCGGATTCGTTCTTCGGCGCTTTTTACCAGAGCGTGCTGCGTAATGTTAAATGGGCGGGCGCGAACACGGTCAACTCGCGCTTCCTACAGGAATTGGTGTTGGACCCCAACCTCCCCGTGGCGGACAACAATCTCCCGCAGGACCTCAGCATCCATTTCAACGTTGACGGCTTCAACGACGACATGACTTCGCCGCAGTTCACCTTCGGGCGTGTGGTCGGCGCAATCGGACTGAAACTGCCGGGCGAACCGACCCATTTTCTGGCGGCGCGCGCGCTCTCCCAGCCACCGGGGTCGCCACTCAACACGGCTTACGCGCAACTTGACGGCCACGTACTTTCGCTCGACCTCGGCAACAGCCTGCCGACGCAGGCGGCGGGCGGTCCGTTAGTAGATCAAGGGCGGCTCTACGCGGCCTTGTTCCCGACGGACGGCTCGACGCCTACGCTGCTCGGCGAGATCGTCTATCGCAATCCCGGCTGGTATGAACAGACGGGCGGCATCGTCTCGTTTCGTCTGAGTGAGACGCAACTCGCGCTGGCCGCCACGACGCCGCTCAGCGTCGTCCAATGGAGTCCCGGCAGCGTCCCGCCGCAACTGTCGCCACTGCTGTCGGAGGCCGCGAACGGGCTGTGGCTGCGCGCAGACGATTTCGTCTTTCGTTTCAACCCCGGCGATACCTTGAAGACCACTTTTTATGCGACCAGCTTCGGCAAGCCCGCCGCCGGTCAGCAGATCAGCCTCGCCTACGATTCGAGCCTCATGCAAGGGTTTGTTCAGCAATCGCCCACGTCGCCCCCCGGCCCGCCCGTAGGGCAGCCCCAAACCGCGCTCACTTTCCCGGACACGATCACGACCGGCAGCGATGGCACGATTGAACTCGAACTCAAGGCGCACGACCCCGGCAACCCGCGCACTTACATTGACGGGCAGGTCTATGGCGTCACTTACGGGCTTGGCAGCAGCGCGCCGCCCGTCGGCAGCGTCCAGAATTCGAGCCAGATTCTCAACGCGCTGGTCTGGTCAGGCTACACAGTGCCGGACGAGCCAACCTGGTTGAGAGACGTGCAACCGATCTTTCAGCAGTTCGCAGACCTCTATCCGGTCATGCGTCCCATAGTTGATCTGTCGGACTACGCGAGCGTCGTCGGCAAACTGAGGATTCTCAAATATGTCTTCGATGCAGAAGTCACCGATCCGAACTACATGCCTGTGACGCGCGACCTCTCGACACCCAAGCGCATCATGATACGCAAGTGGCTCGACCGGCCTGTCTATATGCGTCTGGATTCACTCGAAGACCTGATGATCGCCTTGCAGCAGGCAATCGAGTTGGAACACGCGACCATTCCTCCGTATCTCTGCGCGCTCTACAGCATCAAGCCCGGCACGAACGTCGAGGTGGCTAATTTGATTCGCAGCGTCGTCATCGAAGAGATGTTGCACATGGCGCAAATAGCCAACGTGCTCATCTCGCTCGGCGGCAAACCGCAGATCGGCAACCCCGGATTCGTCCCGATCTATCCCGGCTCGCTGCCGGGCGGTCTGCTCGCGGGATTGTCCGTGCGCCTGCGCCGCTGCTCGATTGCGCAGATTCGCGACGTGTTCATGGCAATAGAGCAACCGGCAGAGACGATCGAGCCGGTCAAGGCGGAAGACAAGCCCGGCAACCCGGTTGATATTCAGAAATACACGATCGGCTGGTTCTACGACGAGATCGAGCGGTCGCTAAAAGATTTGAGCTACGCGGGTAAAATAACCTCCTTCGGCAACCCCGAACTTCAGGTTGCAGACTGGACGGGCACGGGCAAACTCTACGTAATCACGAGCCTCGAACAGGCATGCGCGGCCATCAACGAAATCAAGCGACAAGGCGAAGGCGCGACACCGCTCAACCCGGACGACGGCTACGACGAGTTGGCACACTATTATAAGTTCTCGGAGATCGTCGCCGGGCGGCGCATCGTCGTCAGCGACGGCGGCTACTCGTATACGGGCGATCATATTCCGTTCGACGAGAGCGGCATCTGGCCGATGATGGACGACCCGGACTCTTCGCTGCTGCCTCCCGGCTCGCGCGCGTATCTTCTCTCCGAGCAGTTCGCGCATACTTATCAAGCGTTGCTCAACGGCTTGAACCGTACCTTCAACGGCGAACCCGGGTATCTCGGCGAAACCATTGGCATCATGTACTCTCTGAGCGTCATCGCGCGCCAACTCATGCAGACGCCTTCCGGCCTGAATGACGGCACCACCGCGGGGCCGTCCTTCGCGCTGCCTCTCCAGGATAGTTCGTCGCAGTAGTTGTACGCGTAGTTGTCGTATACCTCGCGCGCTCCGCGGGAATTATGTGGAGCGCGGGAAGCCTGAATTAAATAGTCCCGGCAGTGTTGCGAAAACTGCCGGGACTTTTACTATCAGGCTATTACTGTCAGGACTACCACTGCCGGAGACTATTGCGACTATAACAGTGACGCCTGTCGGTTCGTCGCCTGCGCTTCGATTGAATCGCCGAAGATTCAGTCGAAGCGTTTGTGTTTGGGCTGCCTGGTCCGTCCTGTCTATGCCTTGTCCATGAGCGGGATAGACAAATAACCGGAGATGTAAGCGCAGAGCGCATCGCCATCCCAGCCGCCCATCCAAAAGCTGAGCGGCCAATTCAGGTTCTCGTCCGCGCCGATTTTGTTCTCATACACGCTGCCGTTGATGTCTATGCTCCAGCCGTAGGCTTGCAGCGTCAACTGGTGCGCGCGACGATCTATGGGCTTGCCGCCCTCCGACAAATTCCACCACTGGCGCAGGATTTTGAGTTGGCCGATGCGCGTCTCCAGCGCGGCGCGCTCCACGGGGTTACGCGTGCGCTTGAGCAGTTCTTCCAGATTTCGTTGCCGTATGCGCCGGTTGTTGATGCACGAATCGTTAGAGGCGTCGGGCAAGCCCGTCGCTTTGGCGACTTCGACGGAGTTGGTGGTCAATCCCTGCGGCTGGCGACGCTCCAACATTTCAGAGGTGGCCTGTGTGATGTTCAGGCCCGGGTTGTTGGGATCGAGGAAGTCTTCGCGGTCGAGCACGAGCGCGCCCCGTTTTTTTCTGAGTTGAACGCGCAGAGGGTGTATGACGAAGAGGTCGTTGCGAATGATGATGCCGTTGCGCTCCGTGAGTTCGGCTTTGACGAAGGAGACGCGCGCGTCCAAATATTCAGGCGCGTCCGAGTAGGCGAGCGTCTGATCGTCGAAGCGCTTCGCCTGCCGCACCGTGACGCCGACGCGCGGGCCGGCATCGTTTTTGCCGTAGCCGAAGCGACGCTCGAAGACGCCCTCTTCGTCCGGTTGCAGGTGTACGAGATTATCGAAGTCAGGCTCTCCGGCGAGCGCGAAGGTGTAGCCGCTCACGCCGCGCATTTCGTCCGTCGGGTCCGGGTCGGTCGCCATGCGCATTTGATAGTAACCTTCGAATGAGAGATAAACCCACTTCATTGTGATCAGCTCCTTCCGATATTTTGCCAGTTCGCGCGCCAGTCGTCGGACAAACGCCGCATGTTCTCCGCCATGTAGCGCAGCCGCTTGACGATCTCGTCGTCCGCAGGGCGCAGTTCGTAAATCCATAGATTGTCGAACTGCCACGTGAGGATGTCGAAGTACCTCTGAAACTCGCCCCAGGTCTCTTCCGGCTGCGGCAACAGCAGCAACTCTTTCGAGAGTTCGAATCCCGGTCCGGCGTTACCCTTCTTGTCTTTAAAGGCCGGGAGCAAGGTGAGGACTTCGCTCAGCGGGCGTATGAACATCGTCATCAACGGAAAGAAGATGGCGTTCATGAGCGCGACCGATTGCGACTTGGTCTTCTTGCTGCTGCCGTAGAGGAACAGCATCATCAGGAGCATCAACTCGTAAGTCAGGTTGAACAGGCCGGCTATCTCGCGCGTTTCGGGGCGTGTGATGAGGTTCACTTCTTCGGGCGCGCTGATGTCCGGGTGCATCTTCGTCAGAGGGTTGCGCACGACCGGGCGCGCGGCATCGAATCCGCCCATTTCATTGAGCATCTTCGTGTAGATGCAATAGTGCGTGTGTTCTATGTAGTCGGGCGGCGCGAGGATGCCTTCGCCCTGTTCGACAATTTCGACAATCGCTTCAATCGCGCTGCGCAGGTCCGTCACCTGTATGAGGTCCAGTCCATACTGGTTGAGGTCGTCCATAGAGCCCTGGCCGTAGGGCGTCCCCGGCCCGCCCCAAATCTCCGCATTCACGTCGCCGATGAATAAGTTTTTCTCGCCGATCCTTTCGGTGACGGTGACGAAGCCGCGCGCGAGGCTCTCGTAGATGTCCTGCACGGAGGTGAAGCCGATTTCTGACAGTAGCATCGGCCTGCCTCCCGTCGCGCCGGACGCCTGCGGGGCGCTGTGCGCTAAAATTTGCGGCGCAAGCAACTGCGTGCGTATGTCCTGGCGGCTGGCGACGCCGGACGCGCGGCAGAAGTCCGGCCCGGGCGCGGGATGCGGGGCTTCAAAGTCTTGAAAGCGTCTGATGGTCTCTTTGTCGAAACGCGTCAGTTCGGATTTGATGCCGAGTTTCCCGTACTCCTCTTTGCGCTGCGGGAAGTTCGGACGCTGGAAGTTGGGCGTGCCGCCGATGGCTGTGAGAAGGTTGAGCACCAGTCCCATGTGCTCCATCTCCTGCCGCGCAACGAGCGTCATGAGCGCGCCCCAGCCGCGCGTCTTTTCCAGTTGCACTTCGTTCAGCCCCTCGCTCGTAGAGCGTTTCATGGAGTAGGCGGCGAACAGGTATTGGCACATCAAGTTGTGCTCAAGCTCTGCGGCGAGATGCAGCGTGTTGATTAAATCTTCGCGGGTGGTGAGTTCTATCGTCAATGGAGTCACCTCTATCTATTTATGAACGCGACGGGCGCGCTCTTCTTCTGGCGCAGCAAGGTTCTATACGGCGACCGGCTATGCGGAAGCATCCGCAACGAAGAGGACGTGTCCGAACAGCGACTTGAACAAGGGCTGTGATGTACGTGCCGGAGAGAAGCGCATTGAGGAACAGTCAATCTGCCGATGCGTCGCGCAACATCCGGGAGCACGCCTGCAACACCGCAATAATATTATGTGAGACTAATTTCGTGATTAATGAAGAGCACACTTAAGAACCGCTCAAAGGTAGCGGCAATTTACTCTTATCCTCTTTTGATTTCAAGGATTGTTTCAGAGATCACTTCGCAGCGCGCAACCTCTCGAAGCATCGCAGAACTCGCGCCTTCTTTTTGCTGAAACGACGTACACGTTCAAACGCATCATCCGAATATTTCAAGCTCTAAAGCCGACGGTTCTGACGCGAGCGCGCAGACGCCTTAACGCGCATAGTGTAGTATCTGAAAAGACAGATCATCGGGGCTGCCTCACGCAGCGTCTTGTAAGGAGAGGGAATTGACTCTGAACGTCCTCATTCGTAATAACGTGAAGGTCTTCGGTAAAGGCACGCGGCCCATGCTGTTCGCACACGGCTTCGGCTGCGACCAGAACATGTGGCGTTTCGTAACCCCGGCGTTCGAAGACGACTACCGGATCGTGCTCTTCGATTACGTCGGCTCCGGCAAGTCCGACCTACAGGCTTATAGCCCCGAGCGCTACGCTCATCTCGAAGGCTACACGCAGGACGTGCTCGACGTTTGCGCCGCACTCGATTTGAAGGATGTCATCTTCGTCGGCCATTCCGTGAGCGGCGTCGTAGGGATGCTGGCTTCCATCCGTGAGCCGGAGCGTTTCGCGCAACTCATCCTCGTCAGCCCCTCGCCCCGTTACATCAACGACCCGCCCGCCTACGTCGGCGGCTTCGAACACTCCGACATCATGGGGCTGCTCGACGTGATGGAGAAAAACTACATGGGCTGGGCCAACTTCCTCGCGCTCGTCGTCATGAAGAATCCCGAGCGGCCGGAGCTGACGCGCGAACTCGAAGAGAGCTTCTGCTCCACCGACCCGAAGATCGCGCGAAGGTTCGCAGAGGCCACCTTCCTCTCCGACAACCGCGACGATCTATCGAAAGTGACCGTCCCGTCTCTCATCATGCAATGTTCGGAGGACGCCATCGCGCCGCTCGAAGTGGGCGAATACCTGCGGCAACATCTGCCGCAAAGCACTCTGAGCGTCATGCGGGCGACGGGGCATTGCCCGCACATGAGCCACCCGGAGGAGAGCATACGGATCATCAAGGAGTATCTGGCCGCTGAACGCGTCGCCTGAGTGGCACGCGCTGGCCGGTTCGAGAGTCTAATGGACGACCTGCTGAACACTGCGCCGTGCGGCTTCCTGTCATTCACGGATGACGGCAAGATCATCTCGTTCAACGCGACGCTGCTGGACATGCTCGGCTACGAAGCCGACGAACTTTCGGGGCGACATCTAGACTCCCTCCTGCCCGTCGCCAGTCGCATCTTCTATCAAACCCATCTCTTCCCGCTCCTCAAACTGAACGACAGGGTTGAAGAGGTCTATTTCTCTCTTCGTTCAAAGGGCGGCGCGGAGATACCCGTGCTCGTCAACGCGGCGCGACGCGAGCGCGGGGGCATCGTCGTCAACGATTGCATACTGATGCACATGCGCCAGCGCAACCAGTTTGAGGACGAGCTTCTTCAGGCGAAGCGCGCGGCGGAAGAGGCCACCCGCGCCAAAGACGAATTTATGGCCGTCGTCTCTCACGAACTGCGCACGCCGCTGACATCCATCCTCGGTTGGGCGCGAATGTTGAAAATCGGCAAACTCGACGAACGCACGGCGACGCGCGCTCTCGACGCAATCGAGCGCAACGCGGAATCGCAGAACCAACTGATCGGAGACCTGCTGGATTTCTCGCGCATCATCTCCGGCAAGATACGCCTCGACGTGCGTAGCGTCGAACTCGCATCAATCGTCGAAGCGTCCATTGACGTGGTCAGCCCCGCAGCCGACGCCAGAGGGATCAGTCTCCAGACCATCCTCGATCCGATGGCCGGACCCGTCTCCGGCGACCCCGAACGCTTGCAACAGGTGATGTGGAATCTGTTGTCGAACGCGGTCAAGTTCACCCCGAAGGGCGGGCGCGTGCAAGTGCGCCTCGCGCGCGTTAAGTCCGGCGTCGAGATCAACGTGAGCGATACGGGCCAGGGAATTGACCCGGAATTTCTGCCCTACGTCTTCGAACGCTTCCGACAGGCGGACAGCGCGACGACGAGACGGCAGACCGGACTCGGTTTAGGGATGGCGATCACGAAGCACCTCGTTGAGTTGCACGGCGGGACCATCAGGGCGGAGAGCGCGGGCGCAGGGCAGGGCGCGACCTTCATCCTCAAGTTGCCCGTGATGATCGTTCATAACGCAGGGCACCTTCCGGAGACTACAGCCGAGCAGTTGCACACTCCGGATGAAGATCATCCGCCGACCGCCGAACTGGCAAGACTCGACGGGATTCACGTGCTCGTGGTGGACGACGAGCTAGACGCGCGTGAGTTGCTATCTGCCATACTGACGCAGAGTGGGGCTGTCGTGACGGCTGCATCGGGCGTCGCCGACGCCCTTGATAAGTTGCGCTCGGTGAAGCCTGACTTGCTTGTGAGCGATATCGAAATGGCTAACGAAGACGGCTACTCTCTGATTCGCAAGGTGCGGGCTTTGGAGGATGAGCGAGGGCGAAGAATCCCTTCCATCGCTTTGACGGCGCACGCAAGGTCTTCGGATCGTCTGCGTGCGCTCGCGGAAGGCTTTCAGATGCACATGTCGAAGCCGGTCGAACCGGCAGAATTGGCGCTCGCCATCGCAAACCTTTTCAACAGCGGGCGCGCGTAGCTCCGCACAGTTGTCTACGGCATCGCCACTTCCACCGCCGCCGTCATCCAAACGCACGCCGTCGTCATCCAAACGCACGCCGTCGTCATCCAAATGTCCGCCGTCGTCGTCAACCCCTGTATCTCAAGTTCTTCACTCAACTCGATTCAACTTCTACCCCTTGCCTATCGTTTCGCCGTGCAGACGTATGCTTGCATGCTGCCCCGCACAGGCGTATCTCCGCAACGGGCCGCGACCGCTTCGGCCACGGCGGCCACAATCTTCGGCGCATCCGAAGGGCTGCGTTCATTAATGGCAGCGATCACCGGGTTCCCCTCGACGAGACCTTTCGCCACCTCTGAAGCTGCGGGGCTAATTGACGGCAGCGTCAACAGCGACAACTTTATATCTACAAATCCCGCTCCCTGCATGAGCGACGTGATCGCTTGTGGGTCGTGGAAAGAGAAGGGGACTTCGTAGAAATTTGGCGGGTCGTGCTCAAAGAATGTCGAGATGGTTGTGTGAGCGATGTGCGCGAGGTCGTTATGTTCGATTGCATCCCAGACGTTAAAAAGAAAAGCGCCGCCCGACTTCAACACACGGTATGCCTCTCGAATAGCTCTTTCCTTATCCGGCACAAACATCAATCCGAACTGGCATACGACCGCATCGAATGATTCATCGGGGAACGGTAAATTAGCCGCGTCCGACTGCTTCCATTCCACGCTTTCATCCTCTCTAAACTTTCGTGCGGCGTAAGCCATCATTGATTCGTTCAGATCGGTGGCAACAAGTCTGACGCCGTACGGGAGCCGGTCGCGCAAGCGACGCGTTACGATGCCCGTCCCACACGCCAGTTCCAACACGGATGCGCCCTCCGGCACATTCACACGCTCGACCAGATCAGCTGCGTAAGGCTCAAACAAGGCCGGGCCTAAGTAGCGATCATAGTTTTCAGGGATCGAGCCGATAAAAGCGGAATGTTGATATGACATCTTCTTATCCTCTCCGAAACATGAAGAAAATGATTAACAGAGCTATCACGGCCAAGACGAAGAAGCTCACGAAATAGTAGGACCTTTTCCTACGCCCGCGCTGGATTAAGGCGGGCGGGAAGCGTTGTGTCGGCGCAACGCGACCCGTCGCTCCCTGCGGCAACTCATGCGAGCGCAACGAACCCTTTGCTGGAAGTAACCGTCCTCCATAAATTCTTACACGTGGCAGACGGCGATAAACGCCGAAGCCGTGCGCGAACAGAATGCTCTGAGAGAACCCCTGTCAGGTAGAGAAAGTATTCTTACACGATCAGGACAATACTGTGGAGCAAAAGAAAAAGACCTGGCCCGGGGCGGCAGCTTAACAGAACATCCCTTTGATAGAACACTGTTCAAGAAACCTGTGGCCCGCAAGGAGCAGCGGGCAGCGTTAAGCGAGGCGTCTAACTCGCGTGTGCAAGCTGGAGCCTCTGCGTGGTAAAGGATAGGAAAGTTGAGAATGAAGAGCGACGAACGGTTATGAGTTGAGCTAACGGAGACGACGCGCGTTTGGACCCCGCGAGCTTTCGACAGCTAAACGTTTCCGCTGCGTGGCAAAAATATCCGGCGGAGTTATCTACTCTCTACGCCGCTTGCTGAGAGAGGACGCCGCCGCAGAGAGCGATCAGCGCCTTGAGCCGCGCTACGCGGGATTTCACCGTCAACACATCGGCGAGCGTCGCGTTGAAGTTCTTCTTTCCCTGCTGCTTGAGGATGTCCGTGAAGGTTAGAGAGGTGTCGTACATTCGATAGAAGAAGCCGAAGTCGCCCAGCATGAGACTACGCTTGACGACCGTCTCGCCGGTGAATCCCTCGCCTTTGTTGGCGACCTGAATGGCCTCGCGCAACAGTTCGGTGGCGCGTTGCTCGTCGAAACGTATGTAAGCGGCGGCAGCGCCCGTGAGCGTCGAAAACTTTTCCTGATTCGATTCGATCTTCGCGGTGATCTGTTCGACCTGTTGAAGTAACTCCGTGGCGCGCGCCGTGTCTTTGCTTCGACCGGAGAGCAGAGCGTCTGCGATGAGTGTGAACAGGTAAGCGCGCCTGACCATGTCCGTGTCGCGGCGCGCAATCTGTTCCGCGCGCTCCAGTTGGCCGTCTTTGATCTCCGCCTCGGCGATGCTGAACGCGATGAACTGCTGCGCGGCTTCGCGTGATTTGTCCGACAGCTTCTCGACGATCTGCAAAGCGAGTTCGTAGTTCTTCGTTTGGACCGCAAGGTTGGCCGCCATGTAATAGAGCCGGTCTTTTTGCGTCGGGTTGGAAAGAGCGTCGGCGCGGCGCAGCATGGAATCGAGGGACGCCGGATCGCCTCCCGCCTTCTTCTGCGACTCTTGCCCCGGAGCTTTCCACTTCTCCGCGCCCGTCTGCGCCGCCAGACGCTGTTCGGGTTCTAAGCCGTGCAGCAGAAAGGTCTGCTGTTTCGCCAGAGCAGCGCCGAGCGCGGGTTGATAGCGGGCCACCTGCGGCTCTATGAGCGTAAGGAAATAGAGGTCGCCTACCGTGCCCGCGACGAGTTCCTGGCGATGAACGGTGTAACGTTCAACGTCGAGCACGGTTTGAGAAGCGAGTCGTAAATACTCTCCGGCCAAAACAGGATCAACCTGCCGCTCGCTGGCTACTTTGACCAGCGCGGGAATCTGCTGCAAGGCGATCCCCACCTCGGGAACTATCAACGGCACACGTAGCGGCGAGAAGACGTAAGAGTAGAGAAGAAACAGTTCGTTGATGTCTGTGCCATGCCTTGATTGAATGCTTTGAAGCGCGGATAGGCTGAACCTGTCGGCCAGTTGAACATCCTTCCCGCGCAAGGTCTCTATAAAGACAAGCGTGGCGGGCAGCACTCCGCCGCCGAGCGACTTTTCCGCGACCGAAGTGGCAAGTGTTGCGTCCTTCTCGACCAACTCTGTGGCGAGTTGCAGGTACAGACCCGATACGGCGCGCGAGGGCGCTGCGTTAACTTCGCCGTTGCTCTTGTCCTCTCCCATCCGCGCGTATCTCTCCGCGTAAGAGCTTGCGAGCTTTTTATCGAAGGCGGCGAGTTTGACGATTTTAACTATCGCATTGCGGTTAGACGTTTGCGACGAACCCGCGGCTTTACTGTTCGCCTGCGTCGTCTGCATCGCCGTCTCGAAGAGGTTGTCCAGCAGTTGCCTGCATCGCGCAGGGTTTCTTTTGGCGAGCAGCTTGACGACCTCTTCGGAGAGCGCGATTCGTGTGGATAAGTCTTCCACCTCGCGCAACTCGTCTATGGCGGAGTCGAGATAGCCGACCGCCGTCTGTTCGAGCGAGGCGTCGCGCGCCGGCTTAGCTGAAACCTTCTTTTGCGCGTAACTCTGCGTGGCGAGCGTCGCGCACAAGAGCGGCATGGCAAACAGCATCACCGCAGAGTTCAGCTTGCTTCTTAGTTGCATCACGATCTCCCAACGTCGAGTCAAATGACGGCTGACCTCAGACGGCGCGCTCTCCGCAGAACGACTTCACGTCGGCCGCCTAATCTACACAATCAAAACACGCCGAAGACTTATGTTGGTTCTATGTGTAGAAATGGACTTCTGAAAATGCAGGCAGACGGGTTCTCCCGAACAGCCCGTCCAAGCGTTAAGAGGCTAACGGGCGGCGCGACAAGTTACTTGCCGGGCTGGCCGATTTTGCAGGGTACTTCCACACACGAACCCGCCGCGCTGATCACGCCGTATCGTTTCGTGTTAGGAAACTTGCAATCACATTTGGGTTCTGAGTTTAAAGCCCTATAGATGAACACGCCCGCCGTCATAAATGTCAGCGCGAGAACGCACATCATCACTGCTTTGAATCTTTTGGTAGGTAAATAGCGCATTGATCTTGTCTCTCGGATTGCATGTCAAAGAGGCGCATGCTGAGTAGCGCCTCACGGCAGCCTGCCGCATCCGAACGCATCGCAAACGTCGTTGGGCGCTCCATGATGTTGGCCGGTTCAGTAATAAAGGCGCATACCTGTTTCGGCCTGTTCGGCCTGTTCGGTAGGTGAAGTTAGGACAAAGGCAAGAAGCCCGGCCTGGCGACTTTGGTGCGCTCGACCGCTACTTTTGAGATTCTCGCCCCGGCGATGCGCGCACCACCGGGGCGAGAGCCGTGACATACACGAATGCCTGAGACTCAACCGATTTCCGACATCTGCCGGTCAGGTCCAGCTATGCAATATTGTGTAAGGTAGAAATCAAGCCATGGAAAGAACTTGACTACTCAATCGTTTCGATAGGAACCCAGCAGTCCTGTACGACGCAATCGTTGTTCTCGATAACGCCCGCCGACCCCGACTGGTACACGCAAGTGCACTTCTTCCCTGCGGCGACGGCAGCGGAACTGGGTTCCAGGAAGAGTCCGAAGCTGAGTGCGGAGAAGACGGCCAGCAATGCGAAAACGAATTTGAATTGTTTCAAGGGTTATCCTCCTAACGGCTGATATTTCGCTAAAGGCAATGAGGTAGAACTCGACGCCTGCAAATGAAGAGCGAGCGCAAATACACTACGCTCTACAAATGCTGTTTGACGCCTAGGCCTCGATTAATTAAAACGCGGGATTGGGGGTTAAGGACCTCGTCATTATCTTCAGCGTGAGGTCCTAAGTCAACAAGTTATGATTGGCTGATTTTGCTATTTATTGGCTGATTTTGCTAATCGGATTGTTCGACCGTGAGGACCGCATTGTTGACGATATGATTAAGCTTTCTATACTGGCTGGGGTTCAGACCGTAAGCTTTCTTGAAGTCCTTCACGAAATGGCTCTCATCATTTATGCCGACTTTGACGACGATCTGCTGGATGGTCAGGAAAGTAGTTTCCAATAACTCGGAGGCCCGTTCGATGCGAAGCGTCTTGAGATAATTGGCCGGGGCTGTGCCCGTCTCGGCTTTAAAAAGATGCTCCAGGTGCGAATAGGAGAGATTGATGGAGGTTGCTATTTCGGTGATCGAAAGAGGCCGGTGAAGATTACCTCTCATAAGCTCTATTACTTTTTGTATTCTTGAATCCATTGGTTCACATCCATCAATCTGAGAAGAAGAACTACCGCTATGTCGCGCGCCGCATGGATGCAACTCCACGCACACGCCAACCCGGTTCGCAGACGCACATGAACCCGCCGCAGAATAGCCGCCGGTTATGCGTCTAAGCCGTTAAAGGCACAGGACCTCTAACGAGAAAGTTACAGAACCGCTAACGATTCAGCGCAAAATTCTTCATCTGTTGTTGTTTACGCAAGAGCAACGAGAGGTGAGTCTCAAACGAACATAATGATCTGTTGGAGCGATCAGACCTTAACATAATCCTGTGAAGAGATGTCAAAAAAAATCTTGCCACAGGGAATACCACAGAGAATAAAAGCTACTCGGAATAAACAGCGGCGTTGCAAAACACGCTGCTGCGCGTTTGTCCCTCACTGCCGTTTTCTTATCGCGATGTTGAAGTAGATGTTGTGTGAGCGTGTGGGCTCGATGTGTCGCCGCTTGAAAGATAAAGTTGTTCTGCTTCAAGTGTGAATTTCGCGGGGAGCGAGGGCCGAAGCGTGAGGCGGATTATTGCCCTGTAATAATTGCTGCGAGGCGGGTGTTTGATGTATAAGGTCGGCGCGCAGCGAAGCTAAACCCTTGAAGTTTCTCACAACCCACTCGATCAAGGAGCCAGCCATGCTTTCCAGAATAAAAATCTTATCTTGTTTGTTCATAGCGGCGACCTCACTCTTTCTTTTCCACTTTTCAACGCCGACGCGTTCGCAGAGAACGCTTGCAACATCCACACAGATAAAAGATGCGTTTGTGCTTGAATTCAAAGCGCCCTACGAAAAACTTTCCGTAGACGTTGGCGACAACACGATTTCAACCGACGAAACTTTAGCGATCAACATAACACCTCAGACAGTCTTCACGGACAACAAGAAAAAGCCTGTAGACAAAATGCTGCTTCGCCCCGGAGTGTTGGTTGAGATCGCCGGAGACAAGATCGGCACGACGGTTACGGCGACGACCGTGAAGGTGAAAACCAATCTGCAAGATTGGGAAGTGGATTTAGAAGGCTACTTCGAGAAACTTGAAGGCGACACGGCGCTTATTGACGGGCGAAAAATAAAGCTGGAAAAGGGAGCGAAAATTAAAGGCGAAGGCGAGTGGTCGAAACATTCATTCAGCAGTTTCGAAGATATGCAGTTGGGCGCGGTGGCTAAAGTTGAGGGAATCCGCAAGGCCGACGGCTTCATCTACGCTAATGTCGTAAAAACCAAGAAGAATGATTTTTCCAAAAACGAAAAGGAGTTGCGGCTTAAGCTCAGTCAAAATCTAGCCAGCCCTTTTTTCGAGCAGGAAAATATAGCGAGCGCCAAAAATTTATCGGGCGGCGTAGTAAAGATAGGCGGCAAGGATTTCAAGCTGGTCGAAAGTCTGGAAATTCAAACTTACGTTAACAAGGTCGGGTTTAAACTCGTCCCGCGCTACATAAAGGATTTGGAGAGAAACGACCCTTCAAAATTATTGTTTCGCTTTTACGTGGTCGAAGATGCCACTCCGAATGCCTTTGCCTTTGCCGACGGCTCGGTCTTCATTCATACCGGACTCTTGAAAATGTTGAAGAACGAAGCGCAACTGGCGAGCGTGCTCGGACACGAAATAGCACACGCCACGCACGAACACACAAGGCGTTCATTCGATTCTCTGTCTTCGAAGATACCCGACTGGGCTGATAAGTCAGGCGTGTTCTCGGATACGTCGCTCATCAAATTCGGATCGGGGTTGTTCAAAAATCATTTCGACCGCGAGATGGAAAATCAGGCCGACCGCGTCGGGCTGCTCTACATGTATGAAGCCGGTTACGACCCGCGCGAGTCTCCGAAAGTTTGGCGCGAGTTGAGCAAAGTCAGCAAAGAAAATTCCGTCGAAAATTTCCTCTACTCCTCGCACCCGCTGACGACAGCCCGCTTGAAAAATCTCAATCGCGAAATCGCTTACAACTATTATCAAACGGATTTCAGCGAGATGATGGTTCGCTCCGACGAATACAAAGAAACTTTCGGAGTTTATTTCGGCTGGATCAAAAAGCCCGAACGCCCGCAACCCACCCCGACGCCTACCGTCGCTCCAACGCCGACACCGTCAAAGCCGGGAACCACCACCGCGCCGAAAACAACCAAGCCCGCCAGAACAGTGAGACCGAAAGGTCGTCGCCCATAAAGTTCGCCCGTGTCTTGAAAGATATGTTGAAGCACTTACGCAAAAAACGGATGGTCTTCTTCCTCGCTGTTTTTCTGTCGTTGAGCAGCCTCTCAGTTTACGCGCAAAGCTCTCGACAAACGGACCACTCCGCCCGTTTGAATTTTGGCTCCAACACCGGACGAATTTATCCGCCACAGGCCGCTTCAAAATATAAACGGGTCGAAATTAAACTGCGAGTTTTCATCCCTTCACAGGCAGTTAACTTTAAACTCGATGCGGGAAATTCCGACTACATGTATGGAGGAGATGACAGGGATTTTGATTACCAGAAGACAGGTAGCCGTTTTGACATGACAGCGGTCGTCACCACAGACCCGAAACAAAGACCTGAAATCTCAAAACATACTAACCCGAAGATTACTACCACTCGCTACGTTGAAACCGACGGCGCGCATGTTAAAGGCAAGCCGCACTGGTGGTGGAGCGTGAAACCGGAAGCAATACGACAGGCATGTAACTCCGAACGGCTTCCTACAGGCATACCAAAAGATTGTAAGACGCAGGATGTCCCCAACACGATGGAAGTGTCTGCGGGGAACGGCGTAGTGAAAGTCTCCATCACTATTCCCGGCATCGGAAATCCTTTCCCGACCAATGTGGGTATTCCTTATCCTGCGCCTGACGGGAAGTTCACGATCTTCATCAAACAGTGTGGAGACAACATTCTGTATTATTACAGAAGTTGGCATAATAAATTCCCCGCCTACGAATTGTATATTGAGCAGCAGAGAGTCTATGAATACATGCCTATCGGACAGGCAAATCCGCTTGGCATGCTGGGGTGGCCGGGCTTCAGCGAATTTTCTTCTACAAACTGGAAAAAGCTGGGCAAGTCTTCGGAACCTGCGTCATCGAACCCCGAGGCGACGTGCGAACCAGCGACGATATTTTTGTTCGACACCTCGGGGAGCATGCAGGAGAACGACAAAATCGGGCAATCTCGCGCGTCGGCTTTGTATTCGCTTAACTCGATAAAAAGCAGGGCCGGTAACGGCGGAATTACTCCTCCGATCTCGATCCTATCTTTCTCCGGCGCATGTAGTCCGGCCAGCACACGGCAATTACTTCCGTTTACAGATGACTTGAGACAGGCGGAATCCACGATCAGATCGGGTCTGCCGATGCCGGGCGGTGAAACTCCTTTACCTCAAGCTCGACAGGCCGCGCAAGAGTTGCTTTCCGAGTATCTTGAGAATAACCCTATTCCCGATGGACGCGTCATACTTTTAAGTGATGGCCTCAGCACTTGTGGCGCGGTCCGGCCTGCGGGAAGTTATGGTTTCGCCAGAAGCGGCAAGTCGAGTAAAACCGGCAATCAAAGTTCAGGTGCGGGAAGTTCACAGATTCGTTATTTAACAATCGGGTTTGATGTGCCTCCGGGGTCCCCTGCGGAGAGAGACTTACAGTATCTGGCATCTTCATCCAAAGGAAAGTATTTTAACGCTCCCGATCAAAGACAATTAACCAGAGTCTTCGAAAGATTTATACAAACATATAATCCCAAGCGGCTGATCACGGAGAGTAAAGAAGATGAGAAATGGTCTTCCGATTTTGCCGAAGGAGTGGAGGCAATCGGAAATAGAGATTACGAGTTAGCCAAACAAAAATTCCAAAGAGTCATTAGTATTGCGCCCGGCAACTCGGCCTCGTTATACAATTTAGCTTTAGCGTTGGAAGCTAACGACCGTTATAAAGGTGCGGTCGAGTATTACAGGCTTTACCTGCAAAACAATCCGCAGGCCGCCGATAAAGTTATCGTCGAACAAAAGATCACAGAACTCAGACGGGATTACCAGGACCAGTTTGAGTATTATCTCAAGATCATCGAGAGCGATATGGCTTATCTGAAAAAATACTACGCCAGCCTTTTCAATAAATCGAACGATGCGTTGGCTGCGGAATTCGCCGGGTTTGTCGCCGAAAAAGGGGAGTTTTACACTAATCTTCCAGACATTCTGGAGGTGAAGGCGAAGTGGCTGGAGAGCAGTTCGAAGGATTTAAGTAGTTCGCTGTATGACTTGTCGGATTTAATCGGTAAACCCGATTTTGATCGCAGCGCCGTCAGTTTGCTCACGGTTTCAATCGCTTATCTGGAAGACGATATTTTGAAACCTCTCACTAAAGACAAAGCTAAATTTATAACTTATTAAGGTTGGTAACTGCGCGCCGGGAGCTTTCGTGCGCAGGTCGCCGCCGATGATGTTTTTACTCCGTTGCGCCGCTCGTCATGTCGTTGGTTGAAGCGGGAAGCGCGCCCTGTTTCAGTTCCCAGAGCACAGGGGTTTGCGGTTTGAGTGCGCGTTCGATGGCGAGTGCGACGAAGCCCATCGTGTAACGCGCGTTGATCTCAAGCAGCGGGTGCAGGCCGCCCGTGTGCTCAAGCGCATCCAAGCCCGCAGGCCCCGTATAGCCTTCCTGAAAGAGACGCGTGCCGACCACTTGCGCGAGGTGTTCGAGTTCCTTTTCGCGTTGCGCGTTGGTCCGGCGACCGAGCAGGTAGCCTGTGCCTGTGCCCGCGCCGTTCGTTTGCAGGTCGCTGATGCCTTTGACGTTTATTTCCCCGTCCGTTTCGATCACAAGCGTCACGCCGTATTCACGTACACGCTCAAGCCACGGTTGAAAAATCAGCTTGACGCCTTTGGCAAACTGGCGGCGCGCCCAGGTGGCCTGCGCGCCTTCGAGCCGCGCGCCGCGACCGAGCACGCGCTCGCGCGCCGCAAATCCGAACGGACTTTTGATCACCCATTTATCATCCGCACGAGGACACGCGCGGGCTACTGCCTCCTGCAACTCCGCGAAGTCGGCGGCGACACGCGCGCCCGGCATGGCAAGTCCGAGTTCCCCTTCTAACTCGTGGCTCCATAGTTTTGAGTTGACGCGCCGGACCGTCTCAAGCGAAACGGTTGGAAGGCGTGCGCCTAAACTCTCGCCGAGCGCGAAGACGCCGTGCGTCCAGCCCCACGGCGTAAAGATTCTGCCGGATTGTCGCTGCGCTTCGGCGTGCAGGAGCAATTCGACGCCGCGACGCGACGCTTCGCGCGTGAGAGTTTCAGGCCAGGGTTCTTCGATGAGCAGCGCATCGCCGGGAGCGGCGAGCCAGAGCAGGTGCGGGGCGAGACGGCGATTGAGCGCGGCGAAGTTGAGTGTCCGCCGGTAAAGGTTTCCGGTCGCGGCCAACTCCATTTCAAAATCGGCGTTCATGTACCAGAGTCTGGAAGTCATGTGTTTGACATCGAAGCAGAGATCATGAAAAGAAGAAAGCGCGCCTCGCAGGAAAGTTAACTCAGAGCTTATTTTCAAACCTGCGAATCACCACCGAGCACGCTTTACGTCTTCCTTTGCGACTTTGCGCCTTTGAGAGAAAAATAGTTCACGCAAAGTCGCAAAGGAAGACGAGGCGTGATTTTGTAACGCGGTCGTAAATTTGTAATGCGCGCGTAAATTTGATTGCTCTCAGGGCAGCTTTTGCGGCAACATCGGACGCATATGAATTTAGCAGAACTGCCGACGCCTTCGCTGGTGCTCGACGTGGCGCGCGTGCGTCGAAACGCGGCGCGCATGTCGGAGCGTGTCAAAAATATGGGCGCTCGTTTGCGCCCGCACATCAAGACGCACAAGTGCGTGCAGGTGGCGCGGCTGCAAACGACGGCGCAGGCCGCCGCGCTCACCGTCTCCACGTTGGCCGAGGCCGCCTGGTTCGCCGCGCGCGGTTTTACGGATTTAACTTATGCCGTGCCGATTGAGCCTGGGAAGTTTGCCGCCGCCATCGAACTCGCGCGCGATTGCGAGCGGCTCGCACTGATCACGGACGAGCTCGAAATACCTGCGCAACTAAACGCGGCGGCACGCGCGGCGAACGTTCGTCTCGAACTGTTTTTGAAAGTAGATTGCGGCTATCACCGTTGCGGCGTCGAACCGCACACGAAGGAAGCCCGCGAAATTCCGCGTCGCATACAGGAGGCTTCGCACCTGCGCTTCGCCGGATTACTCACGCACGCCGGGCATTCTTATCACAGCCGCACCCTCGACGAATTGCAGCGCATCGCCGCGCATGAACGCGACGCGCTGGTAGAATTTGCCGCCGCGCTGCGACGCGAGAATATCCCCGTGCCAATTGTCAGTATCGGCTCGACGCCGACCATCTCGACTGTCGAACATCTCGCGGGCGTTGACGAAGCGCGACCGGGCAACTACATCTTCTTCGATGCCTTTCAAGCGACGCTCGGCAGTTGCAGCTTCGAAGATTGCGCGTTAACCGTGCTGTCCGCCGTCGTGCATCGAGACGCGAGCCGCAGCAAAATTGTGATTGACGCAGGCGCAATCGCGCTCTCGAAAGATCGCGGCGCGGTTGAGTTCGATGAGACTTGCGGCTACGGGCGCGTGCTCGACTTGGACGGCAACGATCTGGCTCTGCGCGTCGGGTCGCTGTCGCAGGAGCACGGGATAATCGAGGTGGCGGACGCCGCGCTCTTTGCTCAACTCAAAGTCGGCACGCGCCTGCGTATTCTCGCCAACCATTCATGCCTGACCGCCGCGCAGCACCCTCATTACAACATACTGGAAGACGGGCGCATCGTTGACCGCTGGCAAATTCAACGCGGCTGGTAGCAACTCTACTGCACGCGTGCTCACATAAAGCAACTCTACGGCGCGCGCTCACATAAAGTTTCGTGTATGCAGGGCGGAGAGCGCGCTCGCTTCGTCAGGACTAAAGCCGAGTTTGACCAAGCGGCTTCTGCGGTCCGCGTCCATCTCCTGTTTGAGAATCTGAACTTTCTCAAAGCCAGCGGCAATTGACGCGGACTTCCAATCGCCCGCCGCCAGTAGAACCAACGCGTCGAATACTTCTTCGTTTAGCCCTACAGTCTGCGCAAGCGCGTCGTGTCGCCGGTTGATCGCCGCGCTAAGGCGTGCGCGCGTGTTCGTATCCCTTGAGATGGTGTATTGCAGATGCCCCATGCCGAAGGCGACATGGCGCGCTTCATCTTGCGCAGCTAATTTGGCGATAGACCGCGTGACGGGATCGGGCGCATGTCGCTCCAGGAACCACAACAGATTCAGAAACGTTCCCTCACCGAGTACGGACAGGAGGAAAGAGGCGAGCGTGAAGTCAGGCTCGTCCAGCAAAGTCTTAAGCGAGAGTTGGCCGCTGGCGGTCGAGAGTCCGAGTTCTCCTTTATGGCGCAGCGTAGCGCGGCGTGTAAAGACCTCTACGTGTCTCGCTTCGTCTGCAACCTGTATCGCCAGAAGTTGCATGACCTCTCGGAAGTGCGGGTGGACCTGCGCCAGAAACTTCGCGGGCACGAGTAGCGCGGCCATTTCGTTTTCGATCAAATAGGTCATCACCTGAACGACCGCCGATTCGATCTCGGGGAGAAGTTCGAAGTGGGCATCCCATTCAATCGCCGTGGCCGGGTTCCACTGCGCGGCCGCCGCCTGCGCGTAGAGACGCGGAACACTATCGGCCCACACTTCATCTTTCGCATCGAGTCTGAAATGAAACTCAGGCCCACCGGCTTCAACCCGCGCGCCGCGCGCCGCCAGTCCCCACGTCGCGGGCGGGCGATCAACCAACGCGCCGGGTTGGCGCGGGTCTGTCGCGCCCGCCGTCTCGGCGTGACGCCAACGCCCAGCGATCGCGGAGCCGCGAATTACCCACGCCACAAGCGTAGACACGCACGCCGTTTGAATTTCGTCGCGCGTCGAACCACTCTCGGGCCAGATGATCTCGTGTCCCTGCGAGCGGCACCAGCCGCGCAAGTGTACGGCCAGGTCCGGGGCGCGTCCTCTGATACCGATCTTCCCTCCGACGGGAACATCTGCCAGAGCGCGCTTAATCAAGAGGTGTGCGCCACGGTCAAACCCGAGGTCTTCAATATCTATAATCCGCGATGATGATATTTCCGTCTCTGTCATAAAACCTCAACTCGTCAACTGCCCGCTCAAGCGCCGCGTAACCTTCCACGCGACCTTCGCGCCACGTTTTGAGACCTTCCAGATCGAGCAGCGGCCTGACTTCAGGATCGTCATAAGACATCTCCAACAGGAGCTTGTGAAAGCGTCCGACCAGTGTTCCCGGCGCTGAAGAGTTGACGGTAAAATTGCAGTGATCGTAAGGCGCGGTTTGAGACAAAACGCGCGTCGCCCCGGCGGGAAGAGTTCCTTCCGAGATGAACAGCAGATGGTTGCCGTCAATCATACAGGCGGCGTCCGCCTCGCCCGAGATGAGCGAGCGCGCGGCTTCGCGTTCCCCGCCGATGTGATCGCCGTGCTTTCCGCCGAGCAGATCATTGCGGCTGATGATGAAGTCTTCGCCGGGAGTCAAGCCTTGTGCGCGAAGATGTGAGAGCGGGAGGAGCGTGGCCTGCGGCGAGTCAATGGCTCCCACGGCCACCTTTTTGTTGCGCAGGTCGGCCACAGACTCTATGCCCGAATCGCTACGCACGACGATGACCGATGTAAGGTCCTGATCCGTGTCTCGCATCGCGAGCGCGCGGACCTCTTGACCGAGTGAAGCTGCGAGCCTGCGTGTTCTGACCCACGCGAGCGGCGAGTTCCATGCGACGTGGAAGTCTCCTCTGAGATGCGCCTCGACCTGTCGCTCGTAGTTGGAATAAAGGATGTAGTCGAATGGAAGATCGAGACGCGTGAAGTAGGACTTGAAGCCCTCCCAGATCGTCACCACTTTCGGATCGTAGGCCACTGCTCCGAGAAGAAGAATGTCAGGATTACTCATCGTTGGATTTATTCCTTTCTTTTAACCGAACAGGGGCATTCCGCAGACCGCCTTGCCGATAAAATCGTAGAGAACGTCTGTCGTCGGAGCCATCACGGTCGCCGCGCGCGCATCGCGGAAGTTGCGTTCGACGCCGACCTCCTTGCGGAACGCCGCGCCGCCGCACACGCGCATCGCCATGTCCGTCACCTCGGTCGAGGCTTCCCCGGCGGCGGCTTTAACTTCGAGCACGCGCAGCATGGTCTCTTCGCGTCCTCCTTCGAGCGCGGTGAGTGAGTCTGTCAACAGCGCACGACACATATCCGTCTTGATGCGCATGCGTGAGAGATAGGCGCGAATAGTCGGCAGGTCTGCGAGCGACTGGTCCAGATGCTCCAGCTTCGTGCCGGTCACGTGCCGGGCCGCCTTAGTCGTCGCCGTTTCCATCGTCCCGATTGAGAAACCTGCGTTCATCAACTGAAAATAGGGGAGCACGATCCCCATCATGATATTGAAACCGTCGCCATCCGCGCCGAGCATGTTTTCAGCGGGAACGAACGCTCCTTCGGCGTTGACGGGAGACGAATGATTTCCTCTAAGTCCCATCCCGTCGAACTGAAAGGGAATCGTGACGCCTGCCGTCTCCGCAGGGACGAGCCAGACGGTGCTCTGTCCATCCGCCGCCAGCGGACGGCTTGACCAGACGTAAGAATCGGCCTGCCCGGCGGAAGTCACCCAGCTTTTCTGCGCGTCGAGCCGGACGCCGCTTTCCGTCTGAGTCGCCGTACTCGTCGGAGCCCAGAAATGGCTGCGCGATCCCTTCTCGGAGAAGGCGAGTGTGGTGAGGTGTTCGCCACTCGCTATCGCTTCCCGAACAGCCAGCGAACCGTGCGCTTCGACGACGGCAGTTGCGGCATAGTGCATACACACAACCATCGCTGTGGAAGCGCAGGCGGTCGCAAGACGCTCTACGACAAGCGTTGCGGCGCGGTGCGATTCGCCGCGTCCTCCCACGTCCGGAGAACTGATTAACCCTAGAAGCCCGGCCCGCCCGAGTGCGTTGAGAGCGGCGCGCGGAAATGCCCCTGTGCGATCAATCTCTTCGGCTGCGGGAGCCACTATGTCGGTGATGATCCTGTCTAAAGCGACCGGATCGAGCGCACCCGGGCGTGGTTCTGCTTTGCTCATATTGGTGTCCTTTCCAAAGCCCGTCGTCCCTCTCGCTCGAACGGGTGTTCAAAGCCCCGGTGGTTCTTCCGAGAGAACCCGGAAGAATCTTGCGGAGCGCGAATCGAGACCGCTAGAGGCGCGAAGCTCTCGCTCACGCCTTCGGCTTCGTGTGCAAATTTATAGTGACGCGCGGGGTGCCGGACAGCCCCCGCAAAAAAAGGAGGGACTAGACGGCGAGCCGCGTGTGATAGTTTGCGAGCCGCAACACTTGCGACGAGTGCAAAGCGCGGATTCAATTCTTCGGCATAAATTTACTCATCCCGTTTACTCATTCAGTTTACTCATTCCGTTAAGACCTATCACTGCGAGTTTCCGCAGATATTACAGACAGGCGGGAAAGGCTGGCAAGGTTCGGCGCGCACGAGGAATGCTCGCGTGCTTGGAACGGGCGTGTTTCATCTGTGAAATATTGTTGCACTCGCGCCTGAAACGTGTTACAGTGCCGCCGTTTTCGAGGGAAACGCTCCAGTGCTGCTTGAAGTTTTCCGGTCCGGCACTCCCGAGCGCGTCGCTGTAAAAGTTTTTGGCGGGCGAACACGCACACCGTCACGGTAAATTGAAACACTCTTGAGGAGCAAGTGATGAGCAATATAACTAAACAGAAAGTTAATCCGCTAAGCCGCCGCCCCCGCCAGCAGCGTCTGGTGATGGCGGTGCGCGGCGCCGCCGGCGCCGGTAAAAGCCACTTCATGCGCAGCCTCGCGGATGCCGGTCTGGGCCGCCTCTGCGTCTTCGACACGGAGCGCAAGACACGCCTACTCAAAGGCAACGGCGTAGTCTTCGACGGTCTTGAGATCGAACAGCCGGACGAACTGCCAGAGTTCATTGACTGGGCGCTCTCCGGCGAAGGGCAGGAGCAGAACTACGGCTGCTTCGCGCTCGACTCCTGGGCGGCCTACTTTTCCGCCAAGCACAGCGAGACGATCAAAGCGGTACGCGAGCGCACGGGCGACCCGCTGGCGCAGCCTTCAGCCGAAGAACTCGCCGCCGACCAGATGATCCTGCAAGGCGTGCTGCGCAGGCTCACCATCGAGAGCGGCAAGTCGGTCGTCATCACAGACCAGATACCTGCTAAGGGCAAAGAGGAACGTGAGGCCAACGAAGTCGGGCAAGTTCTGTTGAGCACAACTTCGGGACTCGAATTTTTCGTGGACCTCCTTGTCGAAGTCTCTTTGCAGGAACGCGACGGCGAGATCGTGCGTGTTTTTCAAGTGGTCAAGTCGAACAGCCCCGCTTTCGAGATCGGTTTTGAAATGACCGGCAACGTCACCTTCAAAGACTTCCTCGATCACATGATGCGCGAGCACGGCGCGGACCTGCCCGTCGAAGCGCCCATGCCCTCCAAGGTCCCGGAGGTCATCGAAGAAAAGAGTGCTCCGCTCACGCTCGTGCAGCCGCAGATGACTGTGCAGGAATTGATCGCCAAGGCTGAGCGCATCGGCTTCAAGCAGGCCGACGTGGTGACGGGAGCCAAGATTTACCACAACCAGACGAACATTTACAGGCTCACACCCGAACAGGTGGCCGACCTTGATCGTCGCATGACGACCCGCGCCGAAAAGATGAAAGAGACGCAGGGCGCGGCTGCCGCGCAGGAACCCAAGACGGGGCAGGAGGCGAAGTCGCCTGCACGTAACGTAAAGAGAGCCTGAGAATCTTTATCACCGAAGTTAAGGCCGGGGAGACGTGACGAATGAGCACATCTCCCCGGCCTTAACTTTATAAACGGTACGAGAAACGTGTGTGGCCCGTCATGCAGTTATTCATCTTTGCAGATCAAATCGTCGCCCAAATCGCGGCACCCGTGCGCGTCAACTTTGACAAAGCGTGCAATAAAAGTTTTTATAAGGAGTTGGATTTATCTCGCGACGCGGAACTTATGGATAGTTTCATTTTGTAGCAAAAGAGAGTTTATGGAATTCCACGAAAACATACTCGGCCTCATCGGCAACACGCCGCTCGTGCGGCTCAACCGCCTCACCAAAGGCATCAAGGCGACGGTGCTCGCCAAGATGGAGAATCTCAATCCCGGTTATTCCGTCAAAGACCGCATCGGCATCTCGATGATCGAAGCGGCGGAGCGCGAAGGAAAACTCAAGCCCGGCGGCACGATTGTCGAAGCCACTTCCGGCAACACGGGCATCGGCCTTGCCCTCGCGGCTGCGGTCAGAGGCTATCACTGCACGTTCGTAATGACGGACAAAGCATCGGTCGAGAAGGTGCGTTATTTGAAGGCGCTCGGCGCGGACGTGGTCGTCGTTCCCGCTTCGGCCAAGCCGGGCACGCCCGATCACTACGTCTCGACCGCGCAGCGCATCGCCAGCGAAACGCCCAACTCTTTTTACCCGAACCAGTACGCGCACCCCGCCAACCCCGAAGCGCATTACCGCACGACCGGACCGGAGATTTGGCGACAGACCGAAGGACGCATCACGCACTTCGTCGCGGGTCTCGGCACGGGCGGCTCGATCTCCGGCACGGGTCGTTACCTCAAAGAGCAGAGTTCCGAAATCAAGATCATCGGCGCAGACCCTTACGGCTCGGTCTTCAAGACCTTCAAGGAGACTGGGCAACTCATTCAAGCCACTCCGTACCTCGTGGAAGGCATCGGGCAGGAACTCATTCCGGATAACGTCCATCTCAAATACGTTGACGAGATCATCAACGTCACAGACCGCGAATCATTCGAACTGTCGCGCCAACTCGGTCGCGTCGAAGGAATTTTTTGCGGCGGTTCGACGGGCACGAATCTCGCAGCCGCGCTCAAAATCGCGCGCGGTCTAGATGAAAACGGCCTCGTCGTCTTCATCGTCTGCGACACGGGCGAGCACTATTTGTCTAAGCATCACTCGGACGAATGGATGAAGGAGAAGCGGCTCATAGAACCGCAGAAGATCACCGCCGGGCTCATCAGCGGAACGAAAGGACCTCACTCACCGAAGGCTCTCGTCTCCGCCGCGCCGTCCGAGCGCGTCTCCGAAGTGCTCACGAAGATGGACGAACTCGGGCTGTCTTATATTCCGGTGATAGAGGAAGGGAAGTCTGTCGGCTCGCTGCGTGAGAACCGCATGCTGGCGAAAGTTTTGGGCAACCGCGAGTTGATGAACTCGCCCGTGAGCGAATTGATGGAAGCGAGTTTTCCGCTCGTTGACGTTGATGCGAGCGTGAGCGATGTCACGAAGCGCCTGCAAAAGAGTCCGGCGATACTGGTCGAAGAATACGGCAGAATTTCCGGCATCATCACGCGCCACGACCTGCTCGACGCGCCGCTCGCCGGATAGAAAAACTTTACGACAGAAGTTTTAATCCGCTAACGATTCGACGCAAATTTCCCTGTAGCTACAGGCGGCACAGCGCGCCGCCTCTTCGTGGCTGCGATGCACGTCTCCGGCGTCGCGCGCCTCGCGCATCTCCGCGAGCAGTTCGAGCAGAGTCTCTCGCAACTCGTCCGTGTAATCCACGCGCAACTGCCGGTCGCGATAACGTATCACTCCGAAGGGCACGCTTTCGCCCGTCGCCTCTTCCACGAGCAGGCAGTAGCAGGCGAGTTGCATCAAGTGCGACTCGTAAGGCACGCCGCCCGGCGGGCAATTCGCGGATTTAGCCTCGACCGGAACGATCCCTTCCTCCGTCTGCACCAGATAATCGGGTCGCCCGACGAGTCCATGACGGTGCGAAAGCAGGGGCTTCTCCTGCCGCTCGCCGCGCTCGTTCAAGCTCACAGGCGCGATGCGCCCGACGGGCGAACCCGTGTCGCTATAGATGATTCGCCCTTCCGGCATATCCGCACGCCGCGCGCCGCGACGTGCCGCCAGCCACGCGACGAGCGCGACGAGCAACAAAACAACGAACGCCGGATAAAGTAAATTCAACGCCAAGGCAGTAACAAAATTAGAAGGCCGACCGCGAGCGCGAGCGCGAAAGCCAACCCGGCCAGCGTGCGCATCCTGCGCGCACGCACGACCGCTTGCCCGTGCGCCACGTGCCACGCTTCGCCCGCATCGAGACGCGCCTGCCCGGACGGCGGTTCGCGCCCCTCTGCGCGCAGCCGCCACGCACGCGCGCAGTAGACATACTCGGCCACTTCCGAGGCGCGTAGATATTTTCCGCGTCCCTTCAATCTCCCGCCCTCCCGCGCGTGAAGAATAAACATAGAAGACTACGCCGCATCATAAACCAGAAACGCGCGCGTCGCTCTACTGCAAGTAGCTGACGCGTTTCTCGTCAAATAGCGTACGCGTTTTATCACAGTAAATGCTGTTGATAAACGTCGTCGTATGGATTATTGTTGCGCGTCATGAGCGCACAACTGGAGAAGATACGAAGTCAGAAATATATCGGCGTCGTCGAACTGGCGAAGCAGGCGGCCAGAATTCTGGCGGAGATCGGCACGACGCAGGACCGCGGCACGGTCAGCGAGATGCCCGACGAACGAACGCTGCGCTACTACCTCGCGGAAGGGCTGCTCTCGCCCGCTGCGGATAAGCAGGGCACGGCCTCCGTCTTCGGCTATGTGCATCTGCTCCAGTTGCTCGTCGTCAAAAAACTTCAATCGGAGCACTTGCCGATCCGCAAGATCAAAGAACTGGTTGACGGGCGCACCGAGCGAGAGTTGGAACGACTCCTCGGCCTCGACGCCAAAGCCGGGGCGAAGAACGAAGCCCACAGCTATCTCGAAAAGTTGCTCACCAGATCAACCTCACCCGCCGCCGCTTCCGCCGCCACCGCTCGAAATCAAAACTTAGCCAGCCCCGCCGCCGCGACGAACAGACCCGCCCCCAATTTAGCAGCACAAAGACACGCCGCGCCTTCAAGCCCCGCCACTTGGGAACGCGTGGAGATCGAGCCGGGGTTGGAACTGCACGTGCGCGGCGATTACGCGTCGTCCGGTGAAGCGAAAGACGTGCGGCGGCTCACGCGCCTGATCATGAACGCGCTCGAAGCGCAGCGCGGAAGTAAAAGAAAGTAAATGAGCAGCGCGAAAGTAAATGAGAGTGAAAGAGCAACGCGAAGGTAAATTAGAGTGAAAGAAAGTGAATGAGAATGATAGCGCAGCGCGAAAGTAAATGAGAGTAAGGATGTAAGAAGGTAATGGAAAGTTAAGGAAGCGTTAGAAAGTGTGGACGCGAAAATTGGCTTGACGGTGCGTCTGTGGCTTTGGGAAAAGCGGCTTTATCGTGTGATAAAAGTTGAAAGTTCGCCCGGACGTGTAAGCGTGGGGCGGGCTTTCTTTTTTGCGCGCTACCTTCCTGCGTTTGATGTTGGTATCCTATGAACCGGCGGCGCGGCCGGTTCGCGCGTGCGAGCAAAAGCTTTTATGTCAAGATTCGATTTAGACACGGACGGAGCGGTCGTTACGGAGAGCGAGACGCGGCTCAAGAAGCCGCCGCTCTATCAAGTCGTCCTGCACAACGACGACTTCACGACGATGGAGTTTGTCGTTTACGTGTTGC
>WUUC01111311.1_pt1 | contig 31064 bp, 35 predicted proteins | sample 6278441 | NCBI WGS metagenome assembly WUUC01 (sample SAMN13675441, study PRJNA597444) | soil metagenome | isolation source: soil | place: USA: Washington | collected 2017-10 | reverse complement strand
CCGAGGAGATCACATGTACACGCTGAAAGACACATTCAATGATCGAGCCATCAGCCGACATCGCACGATCGATGCCGCTGCGAAAGCCGAAGTCAAGCATGGACGGGGCGTCAAGAAGCACAACGGAAGCAACAGTTACATCCCGACCGCGATACTGGATGCCGATGGTAACGACATCCGCAACGACCATCATCCGAGCAACACTGAGTACATGATAGCGCACGAGAAAGCCTCGTACGGTCGGTGAGTCCATCGCAGATTACGACACTTGGGCCGCGCAAATCTAAGTCAAACCCACCAAGGAGAATGACAATGGCCGCTATCTACACACTCGACGGAAACGAGCTTTGCTCAGGCTTACAGGGCTGCAATACCTGCGACGAAGCAATTCAGGCTGCCCAACATCACGCCGATAACCTCGGCACGGATGTGCATCTGGTCGATGACGATGGCGAGTGGATCGTACATCCGACAGTTGATGGCGAACGCGAAGCGGCGGACGCTCACGAAACGACCGCGTCAAACGGCAGGTCATGAGCAAGTCTGGTAAACAATTGCAGTTCGAGCACCAGCATGGACTCTGCTGCTGGTGCTTGCAGCCGATGGACCCGCTGCCTAAGTTCAAGATGGGTAGGTTGGCTCCACAAGATAGGAGCTCTACAAGGGCTACGTGGGAGCATATAGTCCCTGTGTCGTCTGGAGGCTCGTTAAGCACAGCCAAAAACTGCGTATTGGCACACGAAATCTGTAATGTTAAGCGCGGCGCCAACATGGATGTTCGGCCAGCGTTCGGCCCATTTCCCAGATGAGCGAAATAGCGTGAAAAAGAAAGTCGCAAAGAAAAAACCAGGTCGGCCGTCAAAGGGTGGCCGTGCGTACTCGGTCAAACTCACCGACGCAGTAGTTGAGCACTACCGCCGGCTTGGCGATGGGAATCTGACGTTGGGTATTGAGCGCGCCGTTGATCAATCCACGGAAAGTGGGCCACGATGACGGAACCGATCAAATCCAAGCGAGCCGATGGCCTCGGCCACTGGCCGAAAGGCAAGGCGCGGTCAACGCTGACTGAGTCGCAACGCGCTGCCGTTGCGCGCAAGCTACGCAAGGCTATCGGTGACCTGCAATCAATCCGCGCGGTCGCCCGCACACTGGGCCTATCTGACAGATCGATCCGGCGCATATTGAGCGGAGAGGATCAGCCGACAGAGCGAATCAGGAATCTCGTCAATGCGAGACTCTGATAAATCCGGAGCGAGTGAATCATGAATATGCGGGTATGGCCGAGAGGCCAGGCACCAGACTTCCACTCTGGACACACGAGTTCGATTCTCGTTGCCCGCTCCATTACTGATAGTGCGACAGCGAGTACAAAATGACCGGCGAACTGAAGATGTTTCCCGGTCCCGGCAAGCGTGATCCGCGCGTCGTGCTGGAACTGGCCAAGAAGGGCGACCTGACTGAAGTGCTCGTGATCGGCATCAACGAAGCCGGCGAACTGGCAGTGTTCGGGTCGATGGAATCAGCCAGGGACATTGCTTGGCTGATTCGGCAGGCTGAATGGTGGACGCAGAGGAATTATGCGCTCTGACAATGGAACAGTAACTCCAAAATAGTTTGCGAAAGGTGTTGACGCTGTGACCGGTCACAGATATAGTCTCTCCACGGTCAGCGAACACAACGGAGAAACGAAATGAGCAATATCGAAATCATGAATCAGGCATCGGCTCTCTACGCAGAATGGGAATCGGCTGGCATGCCAGGCTTCTGGCTGGACTTCTACAGCAAACGTACAGGCTTTGAGTTGGGCGACGATGCCTACGCACTGGTCAACGAAATGACACAGGAGGAAATCCTGTGACCGTCATCGACATCGAAGAAATCCGAGGCGTAACCATCAGGCAGGAAATTTTTGAGAACTGGTGGTACGTCGATTGCGACGATTTCAGCTTCGGTCTATTTGAGACACACGAAGACGCGATAACAAAGCGCGATTGGTTACTGTCGCAACTCGCCCAAGGATGGACGGCCAAAGAGGTGTACCAAGGAGCATCCGGCAGTACTGAGATCGCGAATGAAGACGCCTGACAAGCAGAGAAAGGCGACGGAACGCGAGCGGATGAAAAAGAAGGGCTTCAAACGGTTTGAGTGCTACGTCCATCCGGAGGACTGGCCGCAGGTCAGGAAATACATGGACCGCTTAAACAAGCGACGCGCTGACAGCGCAGAACGCAATGGAAACGAACCTCATGCGTGAGTTCAACTCAATCGAGTGGTTTACGCTTCGAGGCAATCCCGTTGCCAGCGTCATTCTGGACAAGGAAGAAGTGCGCGCCACGATGCTGGAGACGTTCCAGCGAGAGGGGGTAACGGTGGACGGGGTCGAGCGCAAAGTGATTGACGTGGAATCGTGGGCGTTACTAACGATCCGCAAGGGTTCACCAATTGCTTTGATGTTGGAGCCACTACCGGACAGCGCAGGAGATGGCCAGTGAGATGGACGGCAGAAAGTCACTCTGAGCTTGTGGCGCGAAAGCGGGCAAAACATCGCGAGCAGTGGCTTCGTGAACGAGAATGGCATCGATGGTTCGCGTGGCGACCTGTTGGGATCGGGACTGAATGGGAATTAGATGCCAAAGAAAAGGCGTGGCTTGTTACAGTTGAACGCAGATTGGCGAACGGCGATCGAGAGAATCAGCCAGAGTTTTACCGGTGGGATTTGCGAAGATTCCAGTACAGACTTCCTGAAACCGCAAGCGATCGTCCATGATTAAGTTCGCGCTGATCGTCCTGGCTATCGAGATCGCGCGGCGCCTTGGCGAATGGGTTTGGCAGGACACGCTATTGCGGCTATCTCAACAAAAGTCGGGAAGTGAATTTAGTCCGGGGTGAGGTGGGCTCTCTCCGTAGCCTGAAATATGGCCCCTTGAAGGCTGGCCCGGCTGAAGCCATCCCATGCCGGCAACGTACCGGCTGGGGTGCATAGAGATGCGTCTAACTCAGTTGCGATTCAATTCATCCAGCTTCCCAATTGCCACATCAAGATCTTCGCGGATCTCCTCATCGGGTATATCCTCCTCACCGGCTGCTTGAGCCGCATTGTGGCGAGTCATCAGCCGAACGGCCTGGGTCATCAACTCCAGCGCCAACGTAGAGACAAGGGCGGTTTTCATGGCGTCACCTGCTTACCGTTTAGATAGTTATCCAGCTGCTGCAGAACGGCCAAGGCGAGCAGCAAGCGCCCTTCAGCCCCTTGCACATCACCCACGCCGTTGAGCGTGTCAGCGGCCTCTAGAACGACCCTGGCGTCCTTTGCCAGATCGGCAATGAACTCGCCCTCCTCTTTCGATAGCTGTCCACGCTCACGGCCCGCAATGGCCGTATTCACGACTGCTGTTACATTCCCATAAGCGTGATCGATGCGCTGAGTGAGGTTAACGGGCTGCTGCAACCCTAGCGACTGACAGCCCATGAGGGCTAGGCAGATCAGCAGCAATACAACGATGTTCTGCGGTGCATGTTTCATAAGCTGATACTCCCGCCTGTGATGGCGCGTAAGAGAACAAACAAGCAGACAATCGCTACCACCGCCCAAATGATGGTTCCCACCGGGGCAGGCATAGGGACGATGCGAATAATCGCGCCTGCCACTACGCAGATAATGGCGATGACGATGAGCGCAACCAGCAATGAGGTAATCACTCGCCCTCCTGAGTGCCTGTTGCGTTAGGTACTAGGTACTGCACCATGAACGTAATGATGGTGGACAGCCCAACAGCGGCATCTGGCGACACCTCAACACCGCTGAATGTTTTTGTGATCCACATCAGTACAGCGACGATGCCGCCAGCAAGCGCGCCGGCTGCGACTTTGTTAGTGGGTTTTGCGGTTTGCTCAGACATATCTATTTCCTGCCCTGCCATTCGAGTGAGTAGTGATTGCCGTCAGGACGCTTGAAGTCACCGCCCCATCGACACAATGGATGCATCGTTTTCCACTTATCGCCCAGCGGCCGATGCATGCCGCTGTCTGATGCGTAGTCGTCCTGTTGTCCGTCGTGGTCCAGATCCAGATAAAGATTGAAATCGACGGCCAATCCATCAAGGTGCAGTGAATTGGAGATACCAGCGCCGCTGGCGGCATTGGCTTGCGCCTGTGCCTTTGTGCGCACCACCTCACCGAATGCGATGCTGTATCCGTTCTGAAACGCCCATACACCGAATTCGCATATCAGGCGAGTGAATAGAACGCGCTGCTCTCGTAACGTCATACTAGTCATCGCTGCGTGTCCTGCTGCTGGGTCGTCGTGCCATTTGCTGCTTGAGCGTGTCTATCTCGTGGCGCTGGACATCGAGCGCTCGCACATACGGCTCGACTTTCTCATGCTTGAATCTTCGCAGGTCCAAGATGTCCTGTTCGGCCCGTCCTAGACGGGAAATCACAGTCGGCCACGATCCTTGTTGTATAGCTGCGTCAATGTGATCCAGACGATGCCCGATGCCCTCACGCCATTCCTGCTGATTCTTTAGGTACGCGTCCCACTGGCCTGAGAAATAGCGACTTGCGCCCCACCACGCTAGGAAAGGCGTGGCTAGCGTGACAACGCTGACGATCACGCCGAGGAGGATTGCCCAGTCGTTCACGCGAACGCTTCTTGCACTTGCACGCGCAGCGTCCCAGATGAAATATCGAGCACCCCGCCCGACTCGTTTTGCAATCTCACTGAGACCGTACCGGCCGCAGAGACCCATGCGGTGAGAGTAATGCCCTGTAGATCCTGGCTGAATGATGCCTGAGCAAAGCTACCGGGATCTGCGCCGGCTACAGCCACAGTGGTGGTTACGCCCGCACCATCCGCCAGTGATGGCGGGTCATAGGTCGCGCTGCCGTAACGGTAAATCCTATCGGGGCGCGAGGGAGCCGGGACAGCGCGTTCGCCACCGGCAAAGAATCCACCGATGGCCATGACCTTGGCAGCGCCGCCAGTACCACCATAGGCGTAGAGCGTGACCCCGGTAGTGCTGGTGACATTGGCTGGCCCAGAGATGCGCAACATCTTCCACGGCGTACCAACGACAACAGGGGTTGGGGAATGTGCAATCGCCCCAGTGCCGTCGTTGGATTCGATGTTGACGAAATCGGCCGCGCTCTTGTAGAACAGCACCAGACCGAAAAAGGCAGAGCCTGTCGGCTGAATGGTGATCGAGAAACTATCAAACGCATCGGCAAACGTTGCCTGGTACGCTCGAGCAATACCGCACGGCTCAGTGCTGTCGGATGTCACCGATACACTGGCGCCGCCCGATTGGGACAGTGATGGCGGTTTTCCGTTTGCGTCCAGAATGTCCCAGTTGCCGCCCTTCGCGGCGTTGATGGGCGAGGTGGACAGGAAGTCACGCGACAGTCGCGAGTTGCGTCCCACCATGCCCATTATGTGTGCATAGCGGGCGATTGATGGATAGCCTTGCGCATCGCCCTGCAATCCGAACACATGAAAATTGCCGTTGATATTTCCGCCGCCCTCGTAGTAGCAGCCGTACAGGAAGTTCACTTCAAAGGCGGTATCGTCCTGCAGAACACCAGATGGCACGTTGCCGTAGTCAGTGAAGTCCACCGAGTAGAAGGCATTGGCATGTGCCTGTGATGCGGGATAGGTGACCTGATTGCCAGTGATGTACAGATAGCCAATACGACCGCCGCGCCACGAGTTCAGGTTCACGGCGAAATTGCTGATGCTGATTTCCAGCATCTTGTCGATATTCCAGTTGTTGAAGTTATTCCAGAACGTGCCGGTCGTGCCGTTATAGCCATCGATATACACGTTGTTGCGTGCGATCAGATTTTCGACAGTGCAGAAATTAATTCCGCTTAGACGCAGGTTGTAGCAGTTGATCCCGTACATCCAGCCGTGCAGACGCTGTTGATAAAGCACCTCGAAGTTGCCCAACAGCGAACCACCCGTGAATCGGGACTTGATCGGCAGCTCAATGTTTGCGGTCAGCGTCCAGTCGCCGTTGACCGTGCCTTCCTCATCTGCCGTATCACAAGCCAGTTTCCAGTCGGCCCATGAGGCGTAGCGTGCGCGGTTGTAGGGCGGGTAGCTGGTATTAACAATCGTGATGCCAGCATTTGCTTCGAGCTGAATCAGCGGATAGACATACGAGGAATCATCGCGCAGATCGAAGGTGATCTGGCTTGTTCCAATGACAACAGAATCAGGCGTTGTCAGCTGCCAGAAAACACCATCATTGAGATTGTTGCCGACGAGAACTAGTGTCCCTTGCACGGCATCGCGATTGCCGTCGAAGTCCTTCGCGCGAGACCAGTTGCCGCTGCTGACATCGTAAATGCCGTTGGTCGTTTGATCGGTCTGTCCGTTGACAAGCACTCGATCACCATCGCTGTAAGTTTGCAGGCCCGCCAGCGTGATATTTGTCGAGGTGACGGCGACGCACGGCGCTTTCACGGCAACACTGGTGCTCAATCCATCTAGTCGATCGGTTGCGGTGGATGGCATTACGTCACAGTCTCCAAATAAAAAAGCCCGCATGAGGCGGGCTTGGTTGCAATCGAATACGGTGCGGCCTCACAGTCGGCGCATCCCAGTCAAGGAACGAGTCAATGAAAATCTATGCGGCAGTTGCGATGCTTCTCTCAGTCCCGGCACAAGCCGGTGAACTCCTTCCGATGAGCGGAGAGGAATCAAGTCACATGAGCAAGGCGCTGGTAACTCAGCTACAGAGCGTCGTTGACGCCCTGCCTGATGCGGTGACGGTTGAACCCGTGCTTGAGTCGATCAAGATCCATGGCCGCGGCAAGCGTATCGTCTGGGGACCGCTCGCCGGCAGTTCGCACATCGTGCTACGCCTTCGGATCACCGAGGACGGAAGGATCACGGATGAGGTGATCTCCACCAAAAGCGGCGCATGGAAAGGCACGTTCAAACCCGGTCAGGATTACGCGATGGTCGACCGCGTTGCGCAACAAGCTGCCGCATTTGTGGCGAACTATTCGGCTTTGCGCTTTACGGCGAGATAGCGAATGTCTTGCACCCCTTCGGGGTCGTACTCACCAGAGAACACGTCGAACAGATACTGCCCGGTGATATCTAACTGATTCGCCGGCAGCCCCAACAAGGGACCAGTCGCGCGCAGGTTGTCTTTGATGAATGACTGTGTGTCGACTTCATCGCCTTCCGCGAGAGCGCTCCCGGCTTTTATCCATTCGTGACCGGCCTTTGTGACCAGTTCGCCGGCCTGGACCAGCGGCACAGAACGAGACGGCGAATATTCACCGCTGATCAACCGCTCGACACCGTTGCCAATATCCCGAAGGAATGGCACGGTCATGAAGGGGTAGAAGAATGTCTTGCGAAGCGCCCACTTCACCATATCGGCTGGCTCGTCATCGTCATCCGGGCCCTTGCCGGTCGCGATTTCCCATAACAGGGCCGGGACAAACCACACCGCGAACAGCGTTCCGAAGGCTTCCGGCCAGCCCTTTATGACGCCCTTACGTCCCACTGATTCACGAATCCGGTTCCCCATGATCAGCATGGGACCAAGGAACATGCGGAATGCTTTGTACGTCGGATCGCGCTCGAAGGCGGACAAGTCCTTCGGCGCGCCTGCAGTCTGCGTCTGGCGGATCGCTTTATCGGCTTCACGCACCGCCTGCTCGACGGTCGAGCCCGATTCAGTCATCTGCTGAAACTTGCCCAGCCACAGCCCGTGCGTCCCTAGGAAGTCCGCCCAGCGATGCACGGCCATAGCCGCACGCGCGACCTGTGCCCGCGCCGAAGTCTCCCCACGCAGCGTCGCCATGACTTCTACCAGCGAAGCATCGAGCGTTTCCGAACGGTGTTTCATGAAACTGGACTGCGAATGGATGAAGTCAGACATATCCCGCGGCCGGCGATAGAACGAGCCGATCCCTTTCAAGATGTTCGCAGGTGGAATGCGCGCCGATGCCTGAACCGGCGCCAGGATCAGGTTTCCAAACGCCGTCACGGCTCGAAAGCCTAACGCACCAACGGCCGTATTACGGATTATGAAGTCCTGCATCCTCATCCATGCCGAGGCTGCGGGATCGCCGTAGTAGCTATCGGCACGCACCGCATGCCGTACCATGCCTTGCAGACTCCTATACGCCGTGTCACCGATACGATTCTGGATCTGCGCACGTAGGTCGCCGTCCTCAAGAATGCGTGAGGCTTGCAGTAGAAACTCACGATGTGTCAGATCGGTAATGACCTGATCCATATGCCGAGTCACAACGCGTTCAAAGTCCAGCAGGATTGGCCGAGCTACTTTCGTGCGCTGCTGGGTGTGGCCTTTCTTGGTGCTGGCCTTGGTGAAATTGCCACCTAGTATCTCTTGAACGGAATCACCGGCTGCCTGCTTCTCGCCCTGCGCAGAGACTTCCGGATCGTAGACCAGCGGGAAATATCCGCCCTTAAATTCGCCATGCGGTGTCTGTACCGGAACCGCCGTCACTTTTTCAGGGACCAGCCCGCCCATGCGCTTCTGAAAGGCCACCACAGCCGGCCACAGCTGTTCGACCGTATCCCAGACCGTCTGCACGAATGCCCAATCTTCAGCCGTCAGTGCCGCTTTGATCTCCGTCAGGTTCTGTTCGGTGAACGGCGTCGCCCCGTCTTTGGTGCGATAGCCGCCGCGCGTGAGTTTATCAAGGTTCGACGCGTTCCCCATGTTCAAGGCGATTGAGATGAGCGTGCGTCGGTTGAGCGCGCGGCCCATGGATGGAATCGATACCATCTGCTGCAATTCATTGCGACGTTTGCGGCTAATCTTCTTTGACAGATCGAACAGCGGTTTCGCTACCTGGTCCCGCAATGTTTCTCTGGCATCCTGCGAATCGTTAGCCTGGTTCCACAGGTACTGATGCCATGGTCCGTCTGTGCCGCCATCAAGCCATTCGATAATCGTTTCAGGGCGCAGCAGGCTGTCCGCGACCTCGTGCGCTTTGTCGCCGAGCGCGTCCATCTTGGACATATCAAACCGGCTAAGCGGCGGGGCCTTACCGGGCGGTAGTGATGTCTCTACACGCTCTAGTAATTCGGCCTTCGCATCCTGCCATTCTGCGGCCTTCTTGTTCTTGAGCAGCTTGTCTTTCGTCTTGGCGACGTGCTCCAGATTTACCACCGCGTCATGCAATCCCTGCAGTTCTGCAAACAACAGTTCCTTGTAGGGTGTCCGTTTGGCCTCATTCAGCAGGTATTCCGGTACGTTTATTTCACGGCCCTGCGCTTCCTGTTCAGCTACGAATGCAGCTAGTGCTGTACGCTTCAGGTCAGCAATGTTGCTGACGTTGCTAAAGTCGAAGCGTTCTCGTAGCGCGTCAATCTGTTCCAGGAATTCGCCTTTCGCGCGTGCAATCCGTTCGCGCACCGACTTCTTATCGAAGCGTCGCATGTAGTCGACAGCATGGTCGACTTCCTCACGCGCCTTAACCGCTGCCCGGTACAGCTCGTGATTCAGAATCTGCTTGCGCTTCTCGATATAGGCTTCTTCAAACTTGTTCTTTCCAGCAAGCGCAAACGCTTTACGTGCCGCCTTCGCCTCGGCCATGCGGTACTGGTTCGGCTGAATGTCGCGCACCTTCTTGGCCTGAATGATGCGCCCGACCGCCGCCTTGATCGCTTTGAGATCATCGCCCTTCGGGATCGATGCCTCATTCGCCTCGCGCGCTTCACGAAGTTTGCGCTCGTTTTCATCCTTCGCGGCCTTCACGAACGGCGCGACCTCACGGCGCTTGCGGTTCAGCGCCTTGAGTTCTGCCGCCATCACCTTGGCGCGGCCATCGGTGTGAACCGACTTCATCGCCACTTCTGTGATTGATCCATCGGTGAGCACGTCGCCGTACTTCTCACGCATCTGCGCTGCGGCTTCCATCTCAATCAGTTGCTTCTTCGGGCGCGCGTTAGCCAGTGACTCAACAAGAGCAGTCCCGGAATCGAACCCGAACAATGCGGCAGCAACATCGGCCGGGATGCCGTCCTTCGCCGTGACACCGCGAGGCAGGCGCTTGATGAAGTCCTTACCAAAGGTGTCAACGAGCGCGGCCTTGCTGAGTTTTGCCGGCTGCACACCCGTTGCCAGTTCAGTGCCATCGGCTTGCTTCCCGTCCTTCAAGAATGCGAGCGCCTGGTACGCAGGCTGAGCGTTCACATCAATCGTCACGGCCTCAACCGTCTTGGCAAGCTCCTCCTTCCACCATGCCTTCTGCTCGCGCGTGAGTTCGCGCATGGCACGATCGGTCATGACCTCGACCGCTTCCTGATGCGCATCGATGGCGATTTTCTGGTACGCGCTCCATTGCTCGGGCGTCATACCGGCAGCTTCCGCACTGGTGAAAATCGGCGCGTAGTTCTGGGATTCTTCCGCCGCCTTGATCTCCTCATCGGTTGCAACAAGGCGATCCATCACACCGCGCACTTCATCGGTCAACTCGACATTGAGCTTGGCCAGTGTGCGATAGACGGCGGTGAGCCATGCGCGGAAGCGGGCAAACACGTTCTGCAGTTCGACAGACGGGGATTTTCCTTCCATCAAGTAGGCTTCAAAGCCTCGCGCGAACTGCTCGTGCTGCTCGACGCCAATGCTGTCGCGGTCTTGCACCCCGAACCATTTCAGGATCGCGGCGTAATCGTCCTTGACCTGCTGCGGCGCATCGGTGTCGCCAGCCAGGTCGCCCAGTATCTCAAGGTAGAAATGCCCACTTTCGTGCAGTACGGTACTTAAATCCGCCTTCTCGAACAGGTTTATGTTGAACTGACGATCGCCGCCGAAGGTGATCGAGCCGCGTTTGGTTTCGTTGAATGATTGCTCAAGGATCGTTTCTAGTCCGGCAGCTTCTCGTCCGTGAAGTGCGTCGTCTCGTAGAATTCCCGCATTCTCTTCTGTGAGGCTTCGTCCGTTCGTGGCGGCTTGTTTTCCTCGTCGCCTTGGCCTTGCTGATCCTTCCGGTACGCCTGCGGCTGCTCGCCATTCTTGGAATACAAAGGGGTCGACATAACTCTCCAGCGCAACCTTACGAGTATCGCCTATTGTACCAGCTGCGGCGTCTCCTGCCGCATCGTATGCAGCCCAGAACGATATTTCATCCACTGGTACCGGCATTGATTCGATGCTGGCGCGAGCGGCATCCGTGGCGACCCAGGTGCGGAAATCATGCACCTTAAAATCTTCACTTCCGTCAAGCCTGTGTAGGTAGTCTCGCACCGTTGCGTCTGACGAGGAGAACAACTGATCGTTGCCAGATGCGACGCGCACAGCAATATCTGAAGCGATATCCGGATGTGCAATGCTGTGTACCTGCTGCACGCCCTTCTTGCCGGGGAAGTCGAATCTTACGATATCGCCGTCTACCACTACGTGAGAGGCGCGCAACGTGGTTGCTCCGTAGGCATCTTTGTCTGCCAGGCCATCCATCTTGCCGCCGATACGGAACCCCGTTCTTGCAATCAGGCGCAACACAGCGGCTGATTCATTGCCCGCGATGGCATCACGATCAATCTGGGCCAACAGATCATCACGCGCCGCGTCAAACTTGCGTTGACGGTCGAACTTTTCACGTAGCGCCGATGCCGTATGTTCCGCGCTGTACAAGTACTGTCTGCGTCCTTTCTTGTCGATGCCGATGGCTTGCAGTGCAGTAGTTTGATCGGCCGATACAGCGACATCCGTCCATGCCGGCGGTATGCGTAGGCGCTTGCGATCTGCCTCAGTTGCTTCTGCAAAGCCAGGTCGTGCTGACTGATCCAACTGCGTCGCTGCAGGTTCAATCTCTTTCAACTGCTCTCGTAGTTCGGTCTGCTTGCGCAGATACTCACCTTCCGCTTTTGCCTGTTCAGGCGTCGGCGAGTCAGACTCAAAAAGCTTGTCTTTTTGCGCTTGCGCATCCAGCGCCTTGATCTGCGCGCGGATACTATCTGCCGCTGGTGCGGCATCATTGACAGGCGACGATCGCGCTGCGACCGATACTGGAGCGGCTTCAGCAGGGGTAGTGACCACTGGCGCGATGGCGGAGGCCTGTTTGATGTAATCTCTAATCGCTGCCCTGTTTTGCGGCGTCAGTTCTCCTGAGAAATGGCGCTGGATCTTCAGCCCATATCGCTCATAGATCTGTACAGGGTCCATGCCGGTACGCTGGCCTAGCGTGCGAAAGACGCTCTGCATCAGTGTGGCGTTTTTCTCTGCCGTCGATCGCTCCATGCCGGTTGCGATCAGCTGGCCAAGTGCATCGTCATAGACCGCCTGCGATGAATCCGGACGGACCTCATCAACAGCGATCTGCGAGATCTTATCGACTTGAGCCTCAAATCCTTCGCGCGATTCTTTCGCCTCGGCGGCCGTCTGCCCGTCAGGCGAAAACGCTACATGATCCAGAATCTTCGCCACTTCCCTGTCGGTGGCCATGCGCGATACGTATTTCTCCAGAGGAATCGCCATCTTGCCGCCCGATACCGCGGCCTCGTAGTAAGTCTGCGCATCGCCGGTCATATCCGCCGCAGCAGATGCCGCTTCCTCATCCGACTGGAACAGTGTGCGGAATGCTTCGGCATCCACATACGCGTGTTCGGTACCGGTCGCCTCTTTGATCTTGGCGACCAGCTCTTCCAGCTTCTTCGGACTGCGAGTCGCGATATGTGACTGCTGGGCAATCTCGCTGATCCGCTCAGCCGTCGCCCGTTCATGATCGGCTGTAATGCCCTGCCGGCCGGGGACGATCGCCTGAAGGATCGCTCGCGCTACCGCACCCGTTCCGCCAGCAACCATCGCATCCTTCTCAATGCCTTCAAATATCGGCGCCGTGGGATCGTAGATCGCCGCCGCAGTGATGTTGTGCAAGATGCCTTCCGTGACCTCTTGCAGCGCCTCTTGACCACCCGCGATCGACACGTCTAGCAGCTTCCGCATGACCGCGTTCTTGACGTTCGGCGGGACGCGATCGAGCAGCTTATCGATGCCGTAGCGCTCAGTAATGGCTGTGATTCCAGCGCCGGCCAACACCGCGGTATCAATCTGTTCCTGTGATGCCCCCGCCTGTGTAGCTCGCTCAAGCTGCTGATCAGCGCCCTGACCTAGTAGCGATACCGTGGATGACGCGCCGCCCGTGACAAGCTGGAATGCGACCTGTGCGCTAACCTGGCCCAGCCCGCTGGCGATCTCGGTCGCTAGGTTCTGGCGATCCTCTGGCGCTCCAATCACCTTCCCGGCCGTCTTTACATCTTGACCGATCGACTTTAGCGCCCGACCAGGATCGGCCCATTTTGGCAGTGCTGTGGTTTCCAGAAAATCAGCAATCGACTCCAATCCTGTGGCACGGATACCGCGGGACATGGCGCGTGACATTGTGTCATTGATAGCCCCCAAGCCCGATAGCGCCCCGCCCGTCGCCTGATACGCACCAGCCGGCACGGATCGCACAATATCCGCTGTACCGACAGCGGCGGACTTCAGCGCGCGTAATGCCTTTTCCATGCCCGTGATAGACGCAATGTCATCTTGCGCAATGGCCGCATTGTCGACGTTAGTCAGCCACTCGCCGGACACAGGCGCACCGTCGAGTAGGGCGTCGTACTTGCCGCGCAGTGCGGCCTTCTCGTAAGGCTCAGGGTTACGCGCAATGACATGTGCCGGAATGCCCGCATCTGTCGACAGGTCCACGGCCTTGGCGTATGCATCGGGCTGGAACTGGGATGCAACGCTATTAGCTAAGCCACGGGCGTGCGCCTGCTCACCGTCCATCTCGTCCAGTAGGGTGTCGTATCTACTTGGCATTGAGGCTACGCGTGTACAGTTGCAGGATGGTGCCGTCGTTCACCGTCTTGCCTCGACGCGTGAGCGCGCTGGTGATCTCGGCCAGTTCTTCCTTGGGAATGTCCTGTACCTTAAACTCATAGGCTTTCTTTTCAGTGTCGAACCAATAATCACGGTTGACTGCAATCTCCGCCGTCATGTCGTCAAGAATCTTTTTAGCCTCAGCGGCCTTTGCGGGTTTGCCGGTGTCTTCCTTGAACGCCGTCAGTCGATCCTCGAACAGTGAGGTGAATCGCGAAATCGGTTCCTGCTTCTTGCCCTTGCCGGTCGTCGCGCCGAACACCTTACGCAACCGATCATCGCGCAACTGAGTGATTGTTTTGAAGCCTGACGCCTTGCCGTCGACATCGCCGGACTTCACCTTGCGCTGCAGGTCGACGATCTTCTCGTACTCGGAGTCCGCCAGACTGCCGCGGTGATCCAGCATATTCACCTCGCCAAATCCCCGCGGGTCATCCGATACCATGCTCGACAGCTTCCCGTACACCGCCCAGTCGGTTTTGACCGGCGTGCCCCTGGTCAGCGAATCTGAATAGCTGCGAAGCGACGACAGTGTTCCAGGCTTGAGTGCGTTCTTCAGGTTCAGCGGCAGATCAGCAAATGCACCGCCGTCGTTGATGAACTGCGTCGCCTGTTGCTCGATGTTCTCGCGGTACTCGTTTTCGGCTCGCTCCGTGCGTGCCTGCTCGTGCTCGATCCGGCTTTCTGTCAGGTCGCGCACCTCTGGATCATCAATCGTCCGTGCCGCTTTGATTGCAGCCGAACCCGTACCGTACCTCGCAATAATGGAATCGAACTGCGCCTGCGACTCACGCCGGTTGTTCAACTGGCGGCTTTCGTTTTTGGCGGCATCCAGCAAAGCAACACGTTTGTCCGGCGCAATGTGCTTGGCGACGCCTTTGCCAGCGCTCAGTAACTCAATGCGCTTATCTGCTGGCTGCATGCCGACGTAACTCTCGGCATAGTCTGCAACGTGCTGCTGCTTGGCGTTGGTTGCTTCCTGCGCGCTCAGATAGCCTTTCTCGAATGCGCCGTCGATCATGTCGGTCGCCGACTTGATGAAGGCGGCGCGGGTCGGCTCATCGCTCGCCCCAAGCGCTGCATTGCGACTGAGCTGCAACGTCTCATCCAGGCTCGCGCGGCTGACATCCGTTTCGATCCGCTTGGCATGGTTACGTACTTCACCCAGCCCGCGCTCGACATCGAGCTTTGCATCCAGTTCAAACAGCGCCGCATCGCGCTTGCTGCGGAACATGCCGGTGGCTTTCTCGCGCGCCTTTAGCATGGCATCGCCATAGCGCTTCTCATGTGTGGCGTAGTCCTGATCGCCATCCAGCGCCTTGCGTGCTTCCACATCTGCGGCAAGTAGAGCCGTGCGTGCCTGCGCGTACTGAAACTTATCCTCGCGCTCGGTAATGCGCTCGGCCGTGTTCGCGATCGTGCCCATCAGGCGCTCGCCAGCCTGGGCGATGATCTCGCCCGACTGATCGGCTACGCGCGGGGAGCGATACTGCGGGATCGGCCGAGGGCCGAAGTCATCCGCTGAGGGAATGCGCGCCATTCGTTACCCGTACTTTTGAGCAAAGGTGGACACGCCGCCGATGCCGGTTGCAAGCGCGTTCATGCCACCTGCTGACGATGCTGCGCGGCCCATGCGGCGGCGAGTCTTCGCGCCCGAGCGCAAGCCCAGTGCCAGGTTGTCCCCCTCCCACATCGCATCGAGTGCCCGCGCCTCGCCCTCGTCATCGATGTCGCCGAGAATGTTCTCGATGGTGGGATCTTCCGATATGCCTGCACCCGAAGCACCCGCAACCGCCAGAGCACGCGAGCGCATCAGCTTTGCCCGTCGCCGCTCATTCGATGCCTGCCGCTGAGCGGCAACATCGGCTGCGTTAGCTTCTTTCTCGTCCTGAATCGCCGCTAGCCGCTGCTGCGCTTGTTGCGCTTTGCCCTGCTGGTATTGCCCGTGGGCAGCGACCCCCGTGGCTGCGAGACCGATATAAGGGGCAGCCAGTGCTAAAAATGCCATGCTAACCCCAGCTCCAGAAATAGATGTCGTGCGCCACTTTTTTGAACCCCAGGCGTTGCAGCAAAACCGGATTTTCCGCCACCGCATATACCGGCACCCGCGAGGCATGCACCCAGGTCATAAATTCCTTGATCGCTCTGAGGACCGGGATTGTTCGCAAGTGCGGCGCAAGGGACGGTCGATACTCAGAGAATGCCCGATCGCGATCAGGCTCTTTCGCTAGACCAATAATGCCAGCCGGCTCACCGTTGACCCGGATCACAATGGCACGTAACGTCTCATAAGGGCGCCCAGAGTAAAGCGCATCGACATCGGCCGAACAGGCATACCCCCAGGTAATCAAATGAGCAACGCCGATTTTTTTGCAGACCGTCTCGTCACCGCATTCCGAGACCATGCCCCTGACTACGTTACTAACGCGGTCTGTGTCCACTTCCATTCCGATATCGAGAATATGACGATTTTTAGGCTGTCCTTTCTGCGTAACAACCAACAGTTCCATCTGCTGCCGATCAAGATCCTTGACGAAGACATGACTAGTGACCTTGGCGTACATCTAGACTTCAGCAAGGCCTGATCCAATCATCCGTTGGTCGTCATGCTCACCACAAACGCCAGCACGGTCGCCGGGCGTGGCGATGCGGCCTGCAAACACACGCGCGTGTCTGTCGTCCACGATCCATCAAACGGATGCGGCTCGTGGTCGTACTCGATATGCACGCCGTGTTCACCTACCGCTGCATGATCCTCGTAGTCAGGCAGTTCATCCATGCGGTCGAAGTCGGGCCCAAAGGTGACGCCCTTGACGTGCGTGTCGGCCATGATCAGTCCGAGGTGATCGATGTTCTTTGTTTGGTTCAGTGGTGTTCCCATCGCGGCGGCAAATGCCTGCTTCGATGATTTGAATCGCGCTGTGTAGGCTAGGCCCACACACGCATTCGTGACGGCAGCAGATAACCCGGTGATCTGTCCACCCGACACCGTGAACGTACCGAAATCGCGACCAATAATCGTTCCCTGCTCGTCAGTGAAGGGGGAGCTTGTATTCCAGCCCCAGCACACGACTTCTTCGCCATTCAGATGACCTAATCCCGTGATGGTGGTCGTGGCGGCGCCGGCATAGCGCACGTGTGAGTCGGCCAGATAGGCCTCTGGTTGCCCGCGACACTCAGACTCTAGCGCGTACCTCTCGTGACAACGCACCGTGGCACCATTCAATGTCCGCGCCACGATCAGATAAACGGTATCTTCAAACTCGCCAGGTTGAACGCTGATATCCTCAATCACCCCATCGGTATCCTCGACAGACCAGCAGATCACCTCCTCGGCTTTGTCCATGACCATCAGGGCCACGCTCCCATCGTCAAGCACACAATGTGCTCTAGTGTCTGGCTGGTATTGCACGGCGATGTGCCTGATACCGGCCTCGCACAAATCCGGGACCGCGACGGTCAAATCCTGCGGCTTGTAATCGGATTCGTTGATATCAAAGGCAAGAGAAAGCAACCGCTGGCGGCTTCGTTGCACGAACAGCCCACCCGCACTCGCGTTCTTTAGGTTGAAGTTCGTTGGAGTCAATGGCTCATCGAAAGAGCTGGATCGACCCGACAGCACGTTATTGCCCGACATTTTGACCGCCGCTATCGGGGCTGAATTCGATAGCGTGCCCATGAGCAGGCGATTGAGCGGCAGCAGCCAGTTGATCGACTGCACCGGGCCTTCGCCGATGCTGCGCGAAATCGGTCCGCCGTCACCCTCGAACTCATCATCGAAGTCCTCGAACGCATCGACAATCGAGCCGTACATCTTGTTCTGACCCGCCCACCACAGCCGGCCTTCGTACAAGGTGACCGCGGACGGGTAGCCTCGCCGTCCAGACCATGCGCCCTCCCACCAGTCGGAGCTGGCTGTCGTGGCGCCTAGGGCGCTCAGGACAATTGCGGACATACTGGTCGCGCTTGAATACGCGGTTAGCCGTATGACGCCTAAGATGCTGCCTGACGAATAGATTAGTGAGGCAACGGCAGTCCCGCTGCCAAAGTCGCCAGATTTAACGCCCAGCCGGTAATAGATGATCTGGTTGTCAAGATCGTCGGTATAGCTCGTCGCCTCCGGGAACGTGTAGGCCGTGACATCGGTCCAGTTGCCTGGCTCGCCGATCGATTGCTGAAGCGTGAGCGTCGCGGTAAACGTGCCGGTGATCTGAATGGAAAACTGACGCTGCCCACCTACGCCAGCAACACGAATCTCGTCAGTGAAGTTATTCTCGGCCGAGATGCTCGCCGTGACCGTCTGGCCCGTAGACTGGATGCGAAACAGCGCGCCCACATGCGTGGACTGAAAAAACGCCTTGCTCGCCGTCACCGTGATATCGCCGGTCAGTGCCGAGGGGGTCAGGGTGATCGGGGTTGTATTAGCAACACGGAACGGCCCGGTCTCAGGGTCATACAGCACAACAGACCATGATCCGTTGACGCGACGCTCGATCTTGCGCTGCTGGTAGCCCTCGCACGCCACATAGATCACATCATTGGACTGCGACTCTTGCGACATGCGAATCAACTGCAAGTCAGCAGCCTGCCAGGGCACATCCAATTCTAGCGCGCCCGATGCCTCGACCGTGACCGAATCAATCAGCGAGGTGAACAACCGGCGATTCATCAGCCGGATAGTAAAGTTGCCCGTGGGCGTGAACGTCAACGAATGCGTGCCGGTCCCCAGTACAGTCTCGCCAATGTACTCATCCCCGCCAGAGGTGGACCCTACTCGTAGAATGATCGGCCCGCGGGCTATGACAATGCGTAGAGCGTGTTGAGTGCCCGCTTCATTGACCGTGACGGTCTGATCGATGATCGCGGCAAGCGTGCCCGTCCCTAGAAGTGCGGCATAGCCGCTGACCCAGGTCGACGCTGCGCCCGACTCGTCGCTGTCTGTCCATCCCATCAGATCGCTGGTGAATGCACCATTGGTGACGGCTGCAGTCACTGCAGGACGTGTGACAAGCTCGTCATCCACCCACACGCGCAGTGTACCGTTAGTAATCTCGAGGCGCGCCATGTCGTCGGTGCCGAAGATGAACGGGAAGCACTTGCCCAGCGCATTGCTGCGCGTCGTTCCCAGGTACCGCGAGCCCGGACGCAGAGACATCGGGCCGAGGGTGCGCGGCCGCCAGTTCGTCATGATCGCCGCCGCCATTGCGGTGCGGTTCAGGTCAATGCGAGCCAGCGCGTGCCGTGAGATCAGTCCACGGTTGAGGGTCAGTGTCGCGTTATTCTGCCGCCCCATTATCGCTCGCTCGTGCCGCGGCGCGCACCTGTCCACGAACCTAATGGGAGCGTGCGTGTCGCCTCATCCATAGCGTCTGTTGCGCGGGCCTGTATCAGCATGCGGCGCTGGGAAACTTCCAAATCCTGGGCATCCGTCTTGCTGCCCGTCGTGATGCGCGCCACCTTCCATGCTAGATGATGCTCGGCAAACGTTACTAGGCCAGGCGTCCACATCGATAAATCGGCGCCGTTAGTCAATCCATCGCTGACATAGCGCACCCAAATTGTGTCGAGATCACAGAACCAGTACGCGCCCTGGTCCTCGTACGCGCGCATGGCGTGATTGAAGTTCTCACTCTCGGAGAGGATCGCCGAGCGTACCCAGTCAGTCGGCTTGTCGAATGCGTACCGATACCCGAAGGCTGGGGTGATCGATGGGCTGTAGCTCAGTTCGATTTCGCGCATGGCGCAATTCCATAAGCCTTGCGCTAGCACCTTCCTAATAAAGTCGTCATCCCACGCTGAATCAAGCCGCCGCCGCATGGTCACGTTTTCGGCCAGCGACGACAGCTTGCGCTCACCCAGCAGCGCCGCAGCGGCGTTGTACAGCGCGAGCTTTGAGGTTGCCATTACGCGGCCTTGTAGTCGTCGTCAATCCAGCGCTGCGCAAGCTTCTTGTCGGCGAAGCCATCCTTGAGCACGTCTTTGCCGCGCTTTACGCGGAACTTCGTGTGCGGCCCGCTCCACTCAACCTCAAGCAAGGTGGCATCCTCTACCTTTACTTCTAACTTCGTCATCGACTCTAGCGCGACCTTGGCGTACAGCGCGCCCACATCGGTAACAACCAGTCGAGCCTTGCTGGAAAAGTCATCCCATCGAATGGAAATTTCATCCCACGGCTTGAGTAGATGCGCGACATGCGCCCAGTAGCCAGGCTCAAGCACCTTTTCAATGGGGAAGCCGGGAGGGACTTTGCAGACATATCGCTGCTCGACGTGCTCTGAGCGATGAAACGAATTGTTGTATCGCGCCGGTGTTTGTGATTCAGACATTTAGTGAACTCCAATAAAAAAGGGCCAGCCCCGGTACGAAGCTGACCCTTCTCGTGAGCTGGGATACCCCAGCAGGTTGATTACGCTACGGCGCCGAAAGCGGTCGTCGCAGCGGTTGCGGTGACGCTAGTCACGAAGTGAAAGGAGCCCTTCAGGTTCGTCGAGTCGAAGACCAGCACGAAATCGCCGACCTTCATGCCCAGCGCGATACCGTTGCTGTAGTAGCTCGCGCCGTTGGTCGTTGCGTCGTCATCGGTCGACACGTAGATCCAAATATTCTTGCCACTGCCCAAAGCGTTCGAGAACTTGCTCGGAGGATTTGTAACTACATAAGCCATTTCTCAGTCCTCCCTATTACGAGCCGTACAGGCCGGTTGCGTCATGAGGAATCTTAATAATTCCCTCGTTCTGCAGCAGCTTGCTACCCATGAAGATGGTGGTACGCGCGAAAGAATAATCATCTTCCTCGTTGTAACCGATCACCGATTGCAGGCCACCTACGTTCGCTGCATGACCGATCGCCGACTTGTGATACATGTAGGCGTACTCGGATGCAGGCGAGCTGACGTTAGCCAGCATCGGATGCGGAATGATCAGCACGTTGCGCCAGCGGTACGCCTGCGGCTTGTCACGCCAAGACGGGTCGTCCACGTTAGTCTTCACGTTGACGTACTCGGCGTTGCTGAACTCTGGCGCGAGCTGAAGCACGCCCAGTGCAGCAGGTGAGCACACCAGCGTAATGTTGCCGTCCCAGGGCACTTTAGCAGCGCCAAGCGTTGCCTGTGCCTTGGAGAACAGACCGACATTGAGCGGTGCGGCCGAGCCGGTTGTAATGGTTGCGCCGGACAATGCCGTCAGGACGTTATCGTCCATCGTGCGATTGATGACGCCCATCGAGGTCAGCTGCATGATCAGTCGCTGGTTGCCCTGCGAGATGAAGATGTTGAAGCCGGTCTTCTCAACCTTGTCGTGGTACTCGGCCAGCGTGCACGCTAGTTGCGTGTTGTCGTCTGCCCGGCCAGGGATTCGACCGTTGGTGCCGCGAGTCACGGCAGTGGCGCCACCGGAATCGGCAACCAGGAACGTGGCGGTGTTACCCTTGATCACGGCCTCAGTGGTCGTGGAATCAACAAGCAGCGACTGGCGCTGTTCAAAACCCGCGACAAACTCCTCGCGGTATTGGATCTGTGGGGCTGTTTCAGCCATAGCGGGTCTCCGAGAAAAAAGGGGTTGAAGCCTTCGCTCGGGGTGGCCGCTATCGAGTCACTTTACCGGGGTGTCCCGCATTGCGCGGGGCCAGTAAGGTGACAAAGCGGAACCTTGCTACAGCAAGATCGAAATCAATTTGATCGGGCGCTTGCGCGGGTATCGATCACTGGTGGAACGCTAGCCTGCGCCGCTGCTCAGTTGCTACTGATGTGTACGCACTAAGCAGGCGCTGGAACTCATGGAACGATTTCGGCGAGATGATGACTGCCACTACCTCGCCGTGTTTTGTGACTTCCACGGGTGACTCGTGCACCAATCCAAGCAGGGCCGATAGCTCTGCCCGTAGTGCACGGGTCTTGACGCGCATCAGCTTGCGCGCCTCGACAATTGCTCTTTGGCTCCAAGTAACTGGGTCATACGCTTCTGATGCTGATCGGCCATCGGCCCTTTCCAGTATTCACTATGCTGATTTCCGGACATCTTCTTGAGCTTTGCGAGTTCGGCCTCGATCGACATCATCTGCGACTCATTGCCGCCCGGCGTCACCATGCCCACGGGGTTAAATTCGCGCGCGATGTTCGCGAGCCACTTAACCACCTCTGGGTTGTGCATCAGCTTCTTGCCATCGGGGCCGAAGCCGTCGAAGGCTTTCTTCAGGTCCGGCGACATGCCTTCCATGAAGTTCTTTAAGTGATTGTCATTCGCCCGATAGTCCGCGCCCCATTCCTGGCGCATTGTGTCCTCGAACGCTTGGCTGTGTGCACGGTCCGTCTCGGTCAGCGTGGCGCTTTCCTTGTCCGCCATTCCGTAATACCAGTCGACCAGTTCGTGCACTAGCTCTGGCGGTGCGTTCTTGGCGTGGAGTCGCTGTGCCACCTCATCAAACATCGGCTTATCATCCGCCCCGATCACGCGCCCGTTAGGGAGCTTCTCGAAGTAGGCATCTGGCTTCTCAGGGATACCGTTCGCCTTGCGCCACTCGGCCACCTGCTCAGGCTTTGCATCGGCTGGTAGCGGCTTGGCGAACTCTCCCGCGCTGATCTTCTTCACTGCCTCTAGGTGTGCTTTGCCGAATGCGTCAGGCGTCGTATAACGCTCCAGCAGCTTCGCCGCGGACTCATCGCCACCGGACACGGCCTTGCGCCAGTCCAGTGCCGGGGAAGCACGTAGCTCCGTCAGTTCCTTGTTCGTGGTCTGGAACGCGGTGAGGAAATCAGTCGGCACCTTGTACGGCTCTAGGGACTTCAGTACATCGGCATTGTCGCCGGCAAGGGTTGTCTTCCAGTCTGCGCCGCCTGGGGTGACCGACTGATCGCCGGGGCCAGGGTTTTGCTCATCAGTCATGCGTCTAGTGCTCCAAATAAAAAAACCCGCACGAGGCGGGTTCGGGGTTGGGTGGAACGAAAGTTAGTCAAAATGCTCCGAAGGCTGCCCGTCATCCTTGAACTTGCTCAAGGGCGTGGCGATGTAGGTCATTAGATATTGCGCAACGCGAGCACGGCCGTTCATGAATGAGGTCGCGTGCGTGTCGCTGAGAAATTCAGTGCACTCGTGATAGCCGCATACGCTGGTAATCAAAAACTGCATGAACCGTGTCTGCTGCTGCTCAGTCGCGGTCCCTGCGTGTACCGCCTTGATTGCAACGATGACCGGCAGTGGCGGCGCTTTGATTGCGCGCGGGTCAGTGAGCCAGGGCTTCTTGGCGCTCACAGCACGCCCTCCAGTTCTTTGCCAGCCTTGCCCAGATCCTGCCCCGCCTGCCCTGCCATCTGCAGTTGCTGTAGCTGCTGTTGCGCTTGCTGCGCCTGAGTAATCTGCTGTGCGTGCGCTTCGACCGCTTCTTCATCGCGCGTCCACTTGGCAGGAATGCGCTTACCGGCAATGGCCTCTCGAAGACCAATACGGAAGTCAATCATTGCACCACACCCAGGGTCCATCTCCATCGCCTGCTGAACCAGTCCCTTGGCCTCAAGGAACTGCTGACCTTTCTGACGCTCGACTGCTTCAGACATCGGACTGTCGAAGCGAAACACGGCCTCATCGTTCTGCACGGATCGCGGAAACTCCTGCGGCGGACCGAAAGCGTTCTCGTCCATCAGCACCTGAAAGGTCATGTCACAGACATGTGAGTGATACTCGCTATCGATCGGCTCAAACAGCGGCAGCACCGTACGGATGTACTCCTGCAGGCGCTGGCTGAATTCATACGCCGTCATTTCGTGGTCGAACTGCGGCAGATTGATTTTGTTGATGTAAAAGGCTTGAGCTAGCATCTGTTGCTTGGCCTGCAGGAAATCCAGCCCGAAGGGCAACGCGCTCTTATCGCTGGTCACAATCGGCCTAATAGCATCCTCAATACGGCCATCGTACGACGCATCGATTGATGTGACACCGCCTGAGTACCATTTGAGCGAAGTTATCGCATCGTCTTTTGCGGCCAGTGGCGGACGAATTGCCATCTCGCCGGCTTCGAGCAGCGTCAGCGACATCGCCTGAATCAGTCGGGCATCTGGTAGACCGACAGTGACAGCAGGCGAATGCGCGTACTGCGATCCACTGATCGTCTTCCACCGCGGAATCACGTACTTGGCGTTCTTGAGCGGCGCCTCGTAAATCAAATGACAGTTCGCCACGTCGACATACAGTTCGCAGTGCGTCTGCCCCCGGATGCGCTTTTTCGGTTCGTATTCATCAACCGAGATAACGATGTGCCGACACTCGATTTCTGCCTGCCCGTCCTTTGACAGCATCTTGGTGACGTTCTCGTGCATCGAGCCTTTGCCCTTGAACTGCGTGTCTAGTTGACGAGCAGTTGGCAACCACTTGCGCTGCACCTCAGCAAGCCTACCATCGGAGGTGAAGCGCCACACGCAGTCACGCAGATGCCACGTCTGATATAGCAGCGTGTTCGTGGCGTGATTGGCCTCGACGGTCAGCACGGCCTGGCCAAACGTCACGTAGTCGTGATCGGCCTCTTTCAACGCCCGCGTGAACTGCGAGCGCCGGTCATACATCGCACGGCGCTGGATCTTGGTCGCACGCTCAAGCCACTTGCGGCCCGCATCATCAAGCCGGTCCTCGCGCTCGATCGTCGCCTCAAACCATTCCTGATCTTTGCGCCGCAGCGTTGAGAGAAAATCTCCCAGCTCGCGGCGGATGATCAGCGGATAGCTGTCGTTGAGGTGACGGGCATAGTCTTCGCCAATGCAGAGCGAGGCCGTAAAGTCGGCGCGCTCAACGTAAAACTGATCTGCAATGCACTGCCACTGTGTCAGTAACGGCTGCCGTTTGTTGAACAGCGAATCGCCCTGTGACAATAACTGCTTGACGTTTCCTTCCACAATTATGACCCGGACCCGAACGTATCGCCGGTCAGATCGGTCGATGATCGGCTGCCGCGGCTGCGACTAGCGCGGCGACGGCGAATTCGCGCCAGTTCCTCATCATCGGCCATGGGGATCACCGGCTCATTGGCGGCGGCTTGAGCGGCTTTCTTTGCTTCCTCGGTCGCATCGCTCTGCTTCTTCAACGACTCGCCGATGATGTGCGTGCCGTCGTAGTTCTTCATGTGCTTCTCGCCGTGCACTTTCTTGATTAGCACGCGCGTCGGGTCGAACTTGCGTGCCTTTGTATAGAGCTTGCCCATTTCAACGTCTCCGCGGACCTAAGTCGACACTGATTGATTTGCGACGGCCGCCATCCTCTGCGGTCCATTCACGATGGTGTGTTGCGCGGCGGGCGCCGGATGTCCACGCCATCACCACCGCATCGCCCTCATCGGTCGAGCGCATCAGGCGCTTGCATACCGAGATCTTGTCCTCGACCTTGTAGCCGCGCGGTGTAACTTCATACGTTGGCGCCGTGAGGTCGGCGACCAGTGTGGGACTGTCGGGTAGCGCGACCGGACTACCACCGGGCTGCGAGGGGTCAAGTGCCTCACGGAAGCGCCAGATAGCCGCTGAGCGCAAATTGGGGAATCCCATTAGCTTGTCATGCGTGCGTAGGTTCGTTGCTTCAGCGCCCTTGTAAGGGATGACAAGCTTGCTCTCGATGTTCTCGCGAAGCTGCTCATACATCGAACCGCCATATCCGCCGCCCATATCGATGACGATCGTCGCCTCATCATGGCGATGTGAGATTACCAGGCCCGCGCAGTGCTTGCCGGCGCGATCCTGTGGAATGCTTTTACCTGGAATCTTAACGGGCATGTCGTACCAACCATCATGTCGGCACGCGATAATCATCGGGTCAGTACCGCCACCCGATGCATCGACGCCCATCGCGCACATCGGCACGCCGTCTGGTGGGCTCTTGGTCCATCGCTCCTGTGCCATCGTCACCCATGCCGTTGGGATGACTTGCCGATCCTGATCGCGAAACGATCGCTTGAACCCACCTAGCAGGATCTCGCGCTCTTGAGCGGGCAGTGAGTCCAGCTTCTTCTGGTACGCCTTTGCGTCGTAGTACGGGTTGTCGGTGAGCTTTGAGGGAATGAATGTGAACGACTCGGCGCTGAGCGTCCTGTCATCGACTTCATGCTCGCCGGGACCGTCGACCCAGACGATCTTGTCATCATCATCAAACACAGCCCATCGAAGCTCGCCGGGCTGGGCGGGGTTGGGAAACTGCGGATTGATCCACGGCGCGAACCACTCGAACACCCACTCACCATCTGCCATCAGCGGCGGATTGGTGGCAAGGATCGTGCGAACCCGCTGCCCCTTGTTAGTACTGCGCAGCCATCCGCGCAGGAACCTGATCTGCTTTGCCGCAAACTGCGTGGCCTCATCGATGCCAAGCAGATCGTGCGGGCGGCCCATCCAGTGCTGCTCATCGCCCACCTTCGCAGCCGCACCGAAGTCGATCACCCCCTTGTCATGCGTGAGTCGCGGCGGGGCTGATCCGTTGTAACCGTCGCGCGAGCCGTTGATTGCCAACGCGCTATCAATGAGCGCGTCCAGATCCGTGTACTGGCGCCGCATGATCAGCGACTTCTCTTGAGCGTTAAATGCCAGCCCTAGAATCAATTGGCTCTTACCGCCGCCTGGTTCACCGCCGAAAAGCAGAAGGTCTGCCTCGCTGTCGTACGCCTGTCGCTGCGGGCCGTTATTGGGTATCCACTTCATGCCCTGCGTTGCAGCAAGGGTCTCCTTAACGACCTGCGCAAGCTGCTTTTCCGGCAGCTGCTTCAGGCGGTCAAGCAGTTCATCCAGCATTACCCGAGCGCCTCGTAGCCATCAAGCTCAATGAGGAACTTGCCTGCGGTATATGTTGCCGCCGTTCCGGCCTCGCCGCCCGTTAAATACAGGTACGCATCGGCCACGGGGAGCGCAGTGAGAAGCTTCGGTACGCGAGTCCATGCTCCGCCGGAGGTCAGTAGCGCCGTCTCTGCTAGCGTAGCAACGCCCGCGTCATAGACCCCCGTGCCTTCTGTCGCTGCGTACAGGTCGATGTCATCAGCGCCGCCTGCTGGCACTTCAATGCAGGCCATCCGGCCGGCAAATATCTCGCCATTGAGCGCGTTCGTTATGCGTGCGATGTATGCGGCGCTTGCTCCAACGCCAATGATATCGAGGTCGGTGGTTGACGACGCGAGGCCCGTCAGATCGAGGTAGATATAGGTGCGAATGACGCCACCGCCCAACTTGACCACGGATGATCGATGGACCGTGCCCGTACCGCTTGTAGCGCCTGCACCCGCCGCCGGGCCGGGGCCTGAGAGATAACCGCCTGGCGTAACGAGTCGCCCGGCAATATCCAGCCCGATCTGTTTACCTCGTATCGAGGTGACAACTGGGTATTCAATTTTCGTGGTCATGACAAATCCTCAGTAGGGAAACTGCTTGTGAGATCGACTCTGCTTGTGCCGCGTCCTATCGGCTGCTGGTGCTCGCTTGTCGCCCGCGAGTTAGGTGTTCGTGATCGGCATCACGCGATAGTGATATCAACTAACGTGCCGCCACTGGCTACTGCCGTACCTGTGCATTGATAGCGGTACAGCGTCGAACCCGTCAACGCGATAAACCCTACTCCAGCGGCCTGCCCCGTTGCGCCGCCTCGATCCTCGTCGCCGTAGTCGCTTAACGCCGATGTGCCGATGTGCGCGGCGATCGTGTTGGTATTGATGTGCGCGCAACTCGCGCCGTGGTTGCGTGCGTAGTCGCCGCGAATATCCAGTAGTGCACCGCCGTCGTGAACCGTGGGGCCATTGCATGACGTGTTCGTTGGGTAGTAGCCCGACTCACGCGCCCAGCAGTCGATCAATACCGCCTGTGGAATGGATGCTGACTGGCTGTGAAAGTTAAAGGCATCCTTGTCTGGCAGGTACGAGCGAACGCGCTCCAGTACCGCCATTTGCACATCCAGGCTCTGGACCGCATCAATACTCCCACCGCTGCCTTTGGCGTAGTACACATTGCAATCCTGTATAAGCACGCGACCTGACGCATTGCCCTCCAAGTGGATACAGCCGTCCGTGCCGCCAATGAACTCAATGCCGGTTATCCACGTGTTGCCGTTGGTCGAATTTCTGAGCCCGTGCCCGACAGTGCTGATAACGCAGTGCGTGTTGTTGTTAGTGACAGCGGCCGCATCGCCGCGATTGACATAGGTGTTGGTTCCTGAGTCATACCAGCTGCCCGGCGTTGTGCGGCAGATCGCGGCAGACGCCACCTCGGTCAACAGGGCTGGAACACCATCTGCATTGTTGTTCAACAGATCAACAACGCGCGTGATCGGCTGAGTCGGTGTAGTGCGTCGGTAGGTCGTACCGGTGTCTAGCGTCCATGTGCCATTCGTGCCGCACAGGATCTGCACGCGCCCACCATATCCCGCATACCAGCAGGGCTGCGTCGGAACTACTGGACTCGTACCGTCATGGTGGTTGCGACCGCGTGGATATAGACCCGCCGCAGTGCCGAGCGTACCGCCCAGAATGTTTATTTTGTAGGCACTGCCCAGCGCGTTACCGACCGTGATGGCGCTGCGAATGAACTGCTTTGCCGTGCCAGCTGTTAATCCATTGCCTGTGTCGTCTGCGGCGCTAGCGTTGACATACAGGTCTGTGTAGGCCGGGAACGGAACTAAGGACGCAGCCGTGAAGCCGAGCGTAATCACACCATCGACGACGGTAATTAGGTTGCCGCCAATCCAATCCTGAAAGCGCTGAGGCAGCTGAAGCGTGCCATTCGACGCACCACTCGCCGCCGAAATAGCAGCAAGTATCCCGCCCCTCACGCGCCGGTGCTCCCGGACAACGTATAGGTATTGGCCGACTCCCACAGCAGCACGGCGACTGAATATTGCCCATCGAGCTTCGTGTGGCTGTCCGCGTTGTGGATAGTCTGACCGGTTAGACCGACCTGGCCCGCGCCCGTCTGATGTAGCGTGACCTCGTAATAATCCGGTAGACCCGCGGGCACTGTCACTGTCACCGCCGTAGCGGCCGTGAATATCAGCCGGCTGCCACAATCCGCCACCGTTAACGTGTGCGCTGTTACGTTCGCCGCGAAGGTCTTGACGCCGGACCGACCCATAAACAGCCCGGACTGAGCAATAACTTCTCCATCCCGGCCCAAGCCAAGATGCTCGCCGAACAAATTCTTAAATACCTTCACGGGCGTGGTTTCCTACTTAGAACGTGTCGGTCGTATTGGGTGAGCGTCATTTGGGCGTCGACAAAATGAAAGCCAGTCTTCGCGCGACTTCATCGAGAGGCACTTCTGGAATCAGGTCTTTGCCATCGGCGCCGGTGAGTTCCTGCTTGTCCTTCCAGCCAGCCCGGTTCTTCAGCCAGATGAACGCCGCGGCCGTGTCAGGCGGATAGTGCTCCACATAGGGGACTATCTTCTCTTCGCCAGACTTCACATCAGCAAATATTTTGACGGCAGGATGCGAGTACCCTTTAGCCCGGTGATACAGGGCACTCGCGACTTCTGCATCCGCTTCGGCGCGACCTCGTTTTATGGCGTCCGAAAAGGACGCGTGCTCTACCATCCACAGGCTCACCGTCGATACGGCAACATCGAACAATTCACCTAAACGCTCGTTCGTCGCACCCAGCAAACAGAACTTGAACGCGAGCTCGGCGTACTCCGGTTTGTACTTCGTTGGCCTCCCCACCTCGCTCATGGTCTATCGCTCATATCCGATCAGGTACGCATTTTCGACAGCCGTCGCGCCTTTCTGCTGCACGCGAATAGATCTCCACCGGCCACGGATGCCGTAATTGCCACCGGCCGTCGTCTCTACCACCGCGGTGGATGGATCAATTGATCCCAGGTCGATCAGAGCAACCGGCGCGGTCTGAAAATTCACGCCATCGCCGCTGACATACACATCCATCGCGCCCGCCGAGCTGCCCAGCTGCCATGTATCAAACTGCTCCGCATTTGATAGAGACTCAAATACAGTTGCGTCGTCCGCATTCGATGCGCCTGTGCGCAGGTAAGTTGACATTAGGACTCCCACCAGCTGAAACAAAACGGACGCCCCACGCCCTTGCCGGGGCCGAGCGATACGTGAATGGTGACGGTACTGCCGTCTTCGACGATTCCGCCGGCAACTGGACTGGTCCGGGCGATATCGCCGATGTCTGGATAGGCGCTGCTGCGTGTCGCCGACCCTACAGCAACGACAAACCCATCCCCCTCCAGCTCCGCCGTGCCTGCCGCCTGGGTCTCTCCCAGTACATCGGGAATACGAACCCCGTATAGCATCGGGGCGAACGTGAACAGGGCGTACTGACCAACAGCATCCGTCACTCGGATCGTCACCGAGCCATTAGCGAGAGCTAACGCGGGATCAAACTGCGCGGTATAACCATCGATCGTGATGCCGGCCTCAGCGAACGAATTCGCAGAACTCGCATCTTCAGCGAAGACCAGCGCTTCGTCGTTGGGATCGCTCGCGTAGTTGCGTAGGTCGATCTCAATCGCCGCAGCACCTACCTCCAGCGTAATCTCAAACGCCTCCTCGCCTAGATCCCCGTTTAGGATCGGCCCAGGATTCTGGTGGGCGACGGCGATCTCACCGTAATAGTCAGCCGCCGACACATCGAAAACGTTGGTGCTGAACGTCTGCTGCGCCGTACTGCCGCCCGAATCGATACCCACTGCGCCACCAGGCAATGGTGTGATCGGGTAGCTGTCAGGCGTCGTAACTAGATCCAGCACCGCGATATCGCCATTAGCGACCGCAGGGCTCGCAGCCTCAAACAGCGAACGCGTAGTCGCGGCGAACCCACCTGCCGACCACGCACCGAATGCAGTGGCGTCGATATCGACAGTGAACGTATGGGTCCCAGTGACCGTGATCGTGCGACCTAACCAGTCCTGCGTCGGCTCATTGAACTCCGCGTTGAGCGCTGCCCATCCGCCCGTGAATTCCCAGAACCACGCAATGTCCCCGGAATCCCAGTCTTCGGTAACGAGTGATTCAGCAACGGTGACCTCTGGCGGATTCGTGGCCGTGGCTGCCGTGATAGACAGTCCCCATGGGATGCCAGTGACCGTACTGAATTGCTTACCAGCAGGTGGGTCAAGCGCTTGATCGTAGTGCCGCGTAACGACGGAGTTTCCGCCGGCATTGCTCGCGACACGATGAATATCGTAGATCGGATGTTTGAGCGTGTGGCTGGGGGTCAGGCCATACGTATCCGGCGTGTCTG
>WUUC01180658.1_pt1 | contig 31072 bp, 24 predicted proteins | sample 6278441 | NCBI WGS metagenome assembly WUUC01 (sample SAMN13675441, study PRJNA597444) | soil metagenome | isolation source: soil | place: USA: Washington | collected 2017-10 | reverse complement strand
CCAGATAGAACCGCGCCGTCGCGTCTTCGGGGCGCAGCGCGACGGCTGTGCGGAGGGCGCGCGACGCTGCCGCGAGGTCGCCCGCGCCGTAGAGAGCGCGCCCCAGTGTGAGCTGTGCGTCGAAGTTGTCCGGCGCGAGCGAGACGGCGCGGCTGACCGCAGCGAGCGCTCCCGCGTTGTCGCCCTTCACTGCGAGCACGACACTGAGCATGACGAAAATGTCGGAGGCATTCCCGAATGAACGGTCGCCCGGCTTTAAAGTCCCCGCGCCGGCGTCGCGCTCTGTGCTCGACACGGCGGCGCGCGCCCACTCTTCGGCATCGACGAGGTGTTTCAGGTTGAAGTGCGCCAGCGCCCCGCCGTAGAGAGTCGTGCGTTCGTGCGGCGCGGCCCCGCGCATCGCGTCGAAGAGCTTGGCCGCCTCTTCAAAACGGGCCGCGCGCAGCAGCTCGACGCCGACGCCGCGCGCTTCGCCGAGAGCCTCAACGTCCGAAGGCTTAGCGCGCAGACGCTCGATGAGCGCGGGCACGCGCAAAGCTGCGTCTTCGGGCGCGGCGGATTGCGCGCCTTGCGCGTGCGTCGCGGCGGCGAAGAGAGCGTTGACGAAGACGAGCAGAATCGTCTTCAACGTCAGAGAGGCTACGCGCCGCGCTGGTCTTTGATGCGCTCGGTGAGTCCACATCGCTCGAACTCGGGCCGACTCCTGCCCGGCAGGAAGGGCCGCCGGGCTTGCAAGAAAACCTTTTGGGTTGGGGAGATGTCCGAAGATACCGAGCCGCCGCGTGTAAAAGCAAGCTCGGAGTCTTCCGCACTCAAAGCCGTTTTGCACGGCACGCGCGCTCGCGGATTTCGGATGCTCGCCCTTTAAACGAACAATCGAGTGGCGCGCAGTTGAAATATGCTCGCCACTCGATTGTCGGAAGTACACGCCGCGCACGCCGTCTCTGCGGCCCCCGCGCGCGTCTTTAGAAGAGCAGCTTGACCGAGAACTCAAGTTGTCTCGGGCGCTGGTTCGACTGGTCGAGGCCGAAGTTAGAATCGTTGAGATTCCGGTTCGGGCGATAGTGGTTGATGTGGTTCAGGATGTTATAGGCCTGAACGCGTAGCTGCACGAAGAAGTCCTCGCTGATGAAGCGCGCGGGGATGTTCTTGAAGAGCGAAGCGTCCCAGTACTCCTGCCGCTGGCCCCGGAAGACGTTGCGCCCGAGGTTGCCGAACTTCGGCCCGCCGGGGTCGTTGGCGAAGATGGGCGTCTGCGCCGCCCTGAAGGCCGCGCGGTTTAGCTCGCGACCGTCCGAGAGGTTGGCGAACGGGTCGCCGACGAGATCGACGCGCGCGCCGCCCGCGAAGACGCTGAAGACCGGGCCGCTCTGAACCGTGATGATGTTGTTGAACTGCCAGCCGCCGACGATGTAGTCGAGCCCCAAGGGCATGTCGCCGCCGTAGCGCCGCCCGCGACCGAAGGGCAGGTCGAGGACGTTGGCGAAGGTGAAGCGGTGGCGCACGTCGAGGTCGGAGTTGCCGCGGTCGAGACTGATGCCGATGAGCGGGTTGCTCGGGCCGCAGGTGCTCACGTCTGGGCCGGGGACGCAGAAGCCGCCCGGCGTGTTGTCTATAGCGTGCGACCAAGTGTAGCTCGACAGAATCGAGAGCCCCTTCGAGAAGCGCTTCTCAAGTTTGGTCTGAAGCGAGTCGTACCACGAAGAGCCTTCGTTCTCGGTCAGAACCACCTGCCCGATGTTGTTTATCTGGCGCGAGCCGCCGCCGCCGTTGCCGATGTTGCGGACGACGAGGAGGTTCCTGCCGCGCGAGCCGACGTAGGCGGCCTCGGCCAGCCAGTTCGGCCAGAACTCGTATTGGAGCGTCAGGTTGTACTGGTGGAAGACTTCGGTCGAAGAGTTCGGGTCGTTGAAGAAGATGGTCGCGCCCGCGCCGGGGGCAAACGTCGGCGTGGTCGGGTCTGCGCCGACGGGGAACGGCGCGCCGGTCGCGATGTTGACGCCCGCCGGGAGGAACACACGGTCGTAACGACCGCCCGCGAGGAAGTTCGCGCTCAAGGGCTGCTGCCCGCTCACATCCGTCGCATAGAGGATACCGTAGCCGCCTCGCAGGACGAGCTTCTTGTCTTCCCTCAGCCCGCTGTAGGCGAAGCCTATGCGCGGGCCGAAGTTGTTCATGTCCGTATCGACGCCGCCGCGCCCGTTCGGGCCGCCCTCGGTCGTGCGCTCAAGCAGTCCGGTCGTCGGGTTGAAGTTCGCCTGCCGGTCGTAGCGCTCGGTCTGCGGCGTGAAGATGTCGTAGCGCAGGCCGATGTTTAAGGTCAGGTTCTGGTTCACCTTCCAATCGTCCTGCACGTAGAAGGAAATCTCCTTCGACGAGAGGAAAGGGACGCCGGAGGGGATGCCCCTGCTGACTTCGCTCGGGCTGTAGCCGAGCAGGAAGTTGGCGTAGCCGTTGGCCGCGTCCGCAGGGCCGACGGGGAGGTTGTTGCGCCCGCTGAAGAAGCCGTTGCGGTTTAGCTCCTGACGGTCGCCGTTGGCGAGCGTGACGGTCTGGCCCGTCGAGTAGACGATGTTCCCCTTCGAGCTGCCGCTGCGTCCCGCGTCCAAGTTGACGTTTTGTCGCACGCGCAGGTCGCCGCCGAACTTGTACGTCTGGTTGCCCTTGACGACGGTCAGCGAGTCGCCGAAGTAGAAGTTGTTGGACGTGAAGAAGAACGGCCCGCCGTCGCCGACGAACTCAAGGTCGGGCTGAAGCGGCCCCGTGCCCGTCAGGCCGAGGAGAACAGTGCCCGTGCAGACTAAGCCGCAGTTGTTCGTGTTCTGTATGCCGAGGTCTGCGGCGTTCGTCGGGCTGAAGCCGAGCGCCCCGCCCACGCCGGGATTGAAGATGCCGATGTTGACGCGCGTGTACCCAGCGCGCGCGTCGTTAATCACAGAGGGCGTGAAAGAGGTCGTCGCGCCGAGCGCCACCTGCCGCGAGTTGCCGAACTCATTGCCCGCGCCGAAGCCGGACGCGAGGTCGTTGCCGTTTGGCGAAGAGCCGAGCGGGAAATTGTTGTCGCGCGCGCGCTCTTCCTTCGACTTGCTATAGCGACCGAAGAAGGAGGTGGACGCTCCAAACACGCTGCCGCTGTGGTCTATCTTGATGTCGTAGCCGTCGGCGTTCGAGCGCTCCGAGCGGTTGCGCGCGAAGTTGTTTTCCAGTCCCGCGCGTGTCGGCACGGGGTACGCGTTCAAGACCGCGAGCGCGACGGGGTTAATCAGATTGGCCGGGATGACGTTGCCGGGGAAGGCGAAGCCGTTGGCGTCGAAGATTGTCCCGCGCGGGGCCACGACCGGCCCGCGCACGGTGTTGTAGGTGACGGGAACGCCGGGTTCGAGCAGCTCGGAGAAATCGCCGTTGCGAATCCTCGTGGTCGGGACGGTAACGAAGCCGAACTCGCCGCCGAAGGCGGGAGTGCCGTTGCGACGCCCGTTGTACGAGAAGAAGAAGAAGGTCTGGTTGCGCCCGTCGTAGAGCATGGGGCCGCCTTCGCCGAAGCGCGGCAGGAAGACCGGGCCGCCGACCGTGCCGCCGAAGTTGTGCGTCACGAAGTTCGGCGGGTTCGGGTTGTTGGTCGGGCGCGCGCTTCCGAACTGTCCCTGATAAAACTCGTAGACCGTGCCGTGCACGGCGTTCGTGCCAGACTTGAACGTGGTCGAGATAATCGCGCCCCCCGCGCGGCCCGACTCGGCTGAAGGGACGCTCGTCTCGACTTTGAACTCGGCCACGGCGTCCGGGTTCGGGTAAATGCCAATCTGCCCGAACTGCGACTCGTTGTTGTCCACGCCGTCGAGCGTAAAGTTATTGTTGGTCACGCGCGCGCCGTTGGCCGAGATGACCGAGCCGCCCGACTCGCGGAAACGCGTCGATTCGGTCGAGGCTTGGCTGACGCCTTCGGGCGTGCCGCTGAACTGCCCGCCGCCGCCGACGACGCCCGACACCGGACGCGTCACGCCGGGCGAGAGGCTTGCCAGCAGAGTGAAGTTGCGCTGCGGAATGGGTAGGTCTACGACCTGCCGCCCCGTGATTACGTCGCCGCGCACGCTCGTCTCGGATTCGACGAGCGGAGCCTCAGCCGTCACGATGACCGTATCGCCGCCGACGCTGCCGACCGTCAACTGCGCATCGACGGGCTGGCGCGCGTTGGTTTCGAGCCTCACGGACTCGACGGTCGCAGGCTGAAAGCCCGCGCCTTCGATTCTCACGCGGTACTCGCCGGGGTCGAGCGCGGGGATGGAGTACGTCCCGTCGTCGCTCGTCGTCGCCGTGCGCGTCTCGCCCGTCGCGACGTTGGTCGCCGTCACCGTAGCGTCTTTGACCACCGCGCCGTTCGGGTCGGTGATGGTTCCGGTGATGGTGGCCTTGTTGGTCTGTGCGAAAGTGGGGAACGCGAAAGCGGCGACGAAAAGCAGTGCCGCTACGCATTTGGAGAAATGCATAGTCCTACGGAATGTACTCATGGGTGAGCCCCTTCATGCCTGTTTGCCGGGTAAAGGATAACGATGTGGTCAGTCTCCAACGAGCTCGGAGGGTCGCGGCGCGGAATACATATCAACCTACAAGCCTTCGTAGAGAAAAGCCTAAGCTACTCGATTTCAGAATATTTAAGCGGAAGTACGGACATTAAAGTTTGTTGCCTGTCCGAACGAAGTAACTTATTAATACAGAATTTGCCCCACTGTCAAATAAATTCTCGGAGTTTGCGCGCGCGGAAGGGGGACGGGCGCGAGGCCGGGAGCCGTCGGCGCACGGTCGCTCTGCCGTTTGACCAACGCGAGGGCGGCGGGCTAGCATCGAATTTCTCCGCTCTCTCGGTTTGAAAGCGACCTTTGGAAACAATTCGGAAACCGTCGTCTCGCACCAAACATTCAACGCGCGCGGCTGCTTTCAGGCACAGGCGAAGGCTCGCGCGGTTGGCTTCAAAGTCTCTTCGGTAGCAGGAGTTCTCGCAATGAACACGAAACGCCCCTCGACACTGGCGCTGATGCTGGTCTGCATCTCGATTCTCTCAGTCAACATCCCGCGAACGGCCATGGCACAGCAAAACAGAAACGTCTCGTTCGACGCCCTGACGGAAGGAAAGATGGTCAACGGCTTCAAGGCCGAGGCACTCTATCTAAACGACGCGGATCGTCCATTCGGCGCGCGCCTGCGCCACGCACGCACGGGCTTCACGCTCGACTTCCTCTCGATGGAGTCGGTTCCGCAGGTCTTCATGTGGGTCAACTCTTTCCCCACTTCAGACCGTGGCGAGCCGCACACGCAGGAGCATCTGCTGCTCGGCAAAGGGAACGTCGGGCGCGCGATGTCCGGGCTCGAAGGCATGTCGCTCGCCAACTCTTCGGCCTTCACGCAGCAGTGGCGCACGGCCTATCACATGCACACCGCCGCCGGGGCCGAAATCTTCTACACGCTCTTCGAGCGGCAGACCGATGCGCTGCTTCATCCAGACTACACGGACGAAGAGATTCGACGCGAGGTGAGCCACTGGGGCATCAACGAGAACCCTGCGGACAAAAGCCTGCGGCTCGAAGAGAAGGGCACGGTCTATCAGGAGATGGTCAGCTCCTTCGACCGCCCGGTCTACAGAGTCTTCCGGGGCGCGAACCAGTTGCTCTACGGCAAGGAGCACCCGCTGGCGCTCTCAGCCGGGGGCTGGCCCGCCGCGATTCGAGAGATGAAGCCGGAGGACATCAAGAAGTTTCACTCGGACAACTACCGGCTCGGCAACATGGGGATGGTCGCTTCCTTCCCGAAGGAGATGCCGCTCGGAGACGTTCTGCGCCGCTTGGACGAGATTCTGAACCGTCTCGAACCGAAGCAGGAGCAGCGCCGCTTCGCTTCGGAAGCCGACCTGCCCGCGCCGAAGGCCGCGCCCACAGGGCAAATCCAGTTGGTCGAGTACCCGCACAAGAACGAGCAGCAGCCCGGCTGGGTGATGTTCGCGTGGCCCGCGCAGCTAGAGCTTGACACGCAGGAAGAAGCTCTCCTGAGCCTCTTCCTGACGAACGTCGCCAGCGACGCGACGACGAACCTCTACAAGCTCTTCGTGGACACCAAGACGCGCGTCATAGATACGGGCGCGAAAGGCGTCTTCGCTTTCCTAGACGATGAGATGGTCGAGGGAAACCCCGTCTACTTGGGGCTCACAGACGTGACGCCCGCCAACATGACGCCCGAGAACATCGAGCAAATCCGCAAGCGAATCCATGACGAGTTGCAGCGCATCGCTTCTTTCCCGGACGGCTCGCCCGAGCTGGCCGAGTTCAACGGGCGTCTCAAGAGCCGCATCATCCAGAACCGCCGCGCGCTCTCGAAGTTCGTCAACTCGCCGCCGGGCTTCGGCTTCCGAGGCTCCGATTCCGGCTGGATGACGCACCTCCAGAAGCTCAACCGCACGCCCGGCTTCCGCAAGTCCGTGACGCTCAGGCCCGAGCTTGCGTACATCGAAAAGCTGCTCTCCGGCACGGACAATTTCTGGCGCACCTTCATCGCGAAATGGAAGCTCGTCGATTCGATGCCTTACGGAGTGGCCGCGAAGCCGAACCCGAAGATGATTGAGCAGGAGGAACGCGACAAGGCTGCACGCGCGGCGGCTGAAGCGGCGAGGCTCAAGGAGAAGTACAAGGTCTCGGACGAGCAGGAGGCGATTCGGCGCTACAAGGCCGAGTACGACGCGACGACCGCCGAGCTTGAGCGACAGGCGAAGCAGTCTGCCTCGATGAAGTTCGTCGAGAAGCCGCCCATGACGCTCGACGACCAGCTCGACTTCAAGGCCACGAAGCTCGCGGGCGGCGTCCCCTTGGTCGCCTCTAACTTCGAGAACATGACGAGCGCGACCACAGGACTTGCGCTCCGGCTCGACGGCGTGCCCGAAGAACAGCTCGTCTATCTCTCGATGCTGCCCGCGCTGCTCACGCAGGTCGGCGTCATCAAGGACGGCAAGCCCGTCTCGTTCGAGGAGATGAGCGAGCTGCTCCGCAAAGAGATTCTCACCCTGAACGCATACTTCAGCACGAACTTCCGCACGAACCGCGCGGAACTCGTCGTGCGCGGCGCGGGCAACGACGCGGCTGAATCGCGCCGCGCCGTCGAGTGGATGAAGCTCGTGCTGCAAAGCCCCGACTGGCGGCCCGAGAACCTAGCGCGCATACGCGACGCGGTCGATCAGACCTTGAGCGGGATGCGCAACCGCATGCAGGGCTCCGAGGAGTCTTGGGTCAACAACCCTGCGGACGCCTACTGGCGGCAGGACAACCCTCTGCTGCTGACGACCTCTTCTTTCCTCACGCAGGCGCACAACGTTCACCGCCTGCGCTGGATGCTCAAGGACGCCGGCCCGGAGCGCGAAGCCGTCTCCGCCTTCCTCGAAAAACTGGCAGCCGCGCCGCAGGCGAACAGCGAGCGCGAGCACCTCAAAAATCTGCTCGTCTTCATGCAGAAGGACGAGCTGAAGGACAGGCACTACAACGACCTGAAGGAAGCCTTCCGCGAGCTTTCGCCGGGCGCTCGGGCGCTGGCGGTAGAGGCCGCGAAAGACCTCGAACAGATTCTCGCGGACATCCCGGATTCGAGCCTCGCGGCGGACTGGGCTTACGTCGTCCGGCAGATTCGGCACGACCTCTCGACGCCTCCCGCGCAGGCGCTCGCCGCTCTGGACGCGGTGCGCAAGAGCCTCTTGAAGACCGGCGGCGCGAGGATGTTCATGATAGGCTCGCGCTCGACGCAGGCCGCGCTCGAACCCGAAGTGCGCGGCCTGCTCGCGGGACTCCAGACCGCGACCGTGACGCCCGCGCGCTACTCGAACGCCAAGCTCGTCGAGACGAGGCTGCGCGGTCGCGCCAGTGAGAAGGACGCGCCCATCTTCGTCGGGTTGATGAACCCGAACACGCAGGGCGGCGTCTTCCTCAACTCCGCGCCCTCCGTGAGCTATCTCGAACCCGACAACAAGGAAGCGATGCTCGACTATCTCGCCTCGCTTCTCTACGCGGGGCGCGGCGCACACGGCATCTTCCTCAAGACTTGGGGCGCGGGGCTCGCTTACTCGAACGGCTTCCGGGGCTCGCCCAACAACGGTCGCATGGGTTGGTACGCAGAGCGCACGCCCGAGCTGCCGCAGACCTTGCGCTTCGTCATCGACGAGCTGAAGAAGGCGAAGCCCGACCCCGGCCTCGTCGAGTACACCATCGCCGGAGCCTTCAGCGACTTCCGTTCGGCCTCGCCGTACGAAGTGCGCGGCGAGGCAATGGCGAACAACCTCGCCGACGGGCTCACGCCCGAGGCCGTCACGCGCTTTCGCCGCGCACTGCTCGAACTGCGCAAGACGCCGAACCTCTCCGACGAGCTGTTCAAGCGCATGGGCCCGGTCTACGCGCGCATCCTGCCCGGCTTCGGCGTCAAGGCGTCGGACGTGAAGGGCGGAGTCTTTTACGTCATCGGCCCCGAGAAACAACTCAACGCCTATGAGGAATATCTCAAGACGGTCGAAGGCCCCGGCGCGCGGCTCCACCGCATCTACCCGCGCGACTACTGGATGACCCTGAAGGACGCGAGCACGGCCAGCACGACTGAAAAGACCAGCAGCACCAAGTAGACCGAAAAGCCGTAAAACGTAAAACGTGAATCGTGATGAGAAGGACTGATTCCTTCTCATCACGATTCACGTTTTACGTTTTACGCTCTTCCCTTTATAGCTCGACTTCGGGCTGCTGTGGGGCGAGGAGCACGAAGCGGCGGCCACCGTAGAGGCGGAGGCCGTCTTTTCCCAGAGACATCATGAGTGGGCGCGGGCGGGCCGTGTCGGTGTCGTTCTGGGCCGGGACGGACATCAATGCGTTGCCGCCGATGTCGAAGATGTTGAGCTGCCCCGCTTCGGTGAAGCCGAAGCCGTACGCGCCCGTGGCAAGCGTGCCCGTACCCACCGCGATTGGCGAATCGACGATGAAGAAGCCTTCGTACTTGGCGCGGATTTCGGACGAGTAGCCGGAGGTATCGACTAGCCCCGCGATGACGTGTCGGTTTTTGCCGAAGCTAGCCGCCGCCGCATTGCGCATCTGCGTCGGCGCGCTCTGGCCCTCGAAATAGAAGCCCGGCGGCACGACGCGCGTCAGCTCCGCGCCTGAAAGGATGACGGGCGCGCCCGGCCTCTGTGGAAGTTGCAGCGTCGCGGTATCCTGCGCGACCGTCGTCAACATGCAGAAGGCCAGCAACGCCGGGACGCCGAGTATGCGAAGGGAGAGCTTCATTCTTAATGTCCTCCTCAAGAGTTTTCTGCCGTGAGCGTTTAATACTTTAGGCGCAGGGCTTGTCCACGCCCGTTCAAGCGACCTGCCAAATCAAGCTTGAAGCTTTTGAATCGAGCGGGCAGCGGCGAGCCCGCACCTCTGGAAATATTCCCCGCTTCGAGCTTGCGGCTTATGCCCGCGCGTGAGTGATAAAGCATTGGCCCCGGCGGTTTGCCGGGCCTGTCGGCGAAAATGTACTATTGCAGCCTTGGATGTGACGAGGTCGAGAGCCCTCTGGCCGTCGGCCTCTTTCGTCAGGCGCGAAACTTAAAAGCTCTCCTGAAGATAATAACTTTTAATGGAACGAAGAAAAAGCCGGGCGGTATTTGTCCGTTGTTTGCTGGCGCTCCTCGCCTGCGTCGCGGCCTCCGGCCCGCAGCTCGCGCGCCGCACACATGCGCGGCAGCCGCAGACGCCCGCCGCCTCCGCTCCCTCTCCCGCGCAGACGCCCGCGCCTCGCGCCGGTCGCTCTTACGATAGCGGCGCTCCCGTCAAGCGCCCCGCCTCGCCCGCGCCGCAGGGAGAGTCGCCCGTCACCTTCACAGACATCACCGCGCAGAGCGGCGTCACGTTCCGTCACAACGCTTCCGCGACCTCGCGCAAGTACCTGCCCGAGACGATGGGCGGCGGCTGCGCTCTCTTCGACTACGACGCGGACGGGCGGCTCGACATCTTCTTCACCAACGGCGCGGCGCTCTCCGACCCAATGACGAAGGGCGCGAGCCCCGACAAGCGCGACGTGCGTTTCTGGAACCGCCTGTACAGGCAGAAGCCCGACGGCACTTTCGAGGACGTGACCGAGCGCGCGGGCGTGCGCGGCGAGGGTTACGGGATGGGCGCGGCGGCGGGCGACTACGATAACGACGGCTGGGTTGACCTCTATGTCACGGCCTACGGCGGCGCGACGCTCTACCGCAACCGTGGCGACGGCACTTTCGAGGACGTGACGCGCAAGACGGCGACTCTCGCAAAGGGCTGGCCGACGAGCGCGGGCTGGCTCGACTACGACCGCGACGGGCGGCTCGACCTCTTCGTGGCGCGCTACATGGACTGGGACTTCGAGCGCGGCTCACTTCTGTGCGGCTCGGCGGCGACGCCGGCCTATTGCCACCCGGATAATTTCAAGGGCGCGACCAATATTCTCTTTCGACAGAAACCCGACGGCACTTTTGAAGACGTGAGCGCCAAGGCAGGCGTCGCCGACGCTTCCGGCAAAGGTCTGGGCGTCGCCTTCGCCGATTTCGACGGCGACGGCTTCACGGACATCTTCGTCGCCAACGACAGCGTTCGCCAGTCTCTACACCGCAACCTCGGCGATGGCTCCTTCGAGGATGTGGCGCTGCTCGCAGGAGTCGGGTACGACGAGAACGGCAAGACCTTCGCGGGAATGGGCGTGGACGCCGCCGACTACGACAACGACGGCCAGCCGGACGTGTTCGTCACGGCCCTCTCGAACGAGACTTACCCGCTCTTCCGCAACAACGGCGACCTGACCTTCTCCTACGTGACGAGCACCACGGGCGTCGGCCAGATAAGCCTGCTCTACTCGGGATGGGGCACGCGTTTCGTGGACGTGGACAACGACGGGCTCCGAGACCTCTTCGTCGCGCAGGGGCACGTCCTCGACACCATCGAAAAGACGACGAGCTACCTGACGTACAGACAGCCTCCGCTCCTGATGCGAAATAACGGCAAGGGCTTCGTCAACGTCTCAGTCTCAGCCGGGGCGTCACTTAATCAACCGCTCGCGGCTCGCGGCGCGGCCTTCGGCGACCTAGACAACGACGGCGACACGGACATCGTCCTCGGACAGACCGACGGCTCCGCCCTCGTCCTCCGCAACGACGCAAAGCAGGGCGCGAAGAAGGACGCGGCGAAGAACCACTGGCTCGGCGTCGTGCTCAAGGGGGCGAAGAGCAACCGGCAGGGCTTGGGAGCGCGCGTGACTTTGACGGACGCTTCGGGCGGCAGGCAGGTTTTTGACGTGAACAGTGCGGGCAGTTATCTTTCTTCTTCAGACCCGCGAGTCATCGTCGGGCTCGGCGGCAGAACGGGCGTGCGCTCTCTTGAAGTGCGCTGGCCGGGCGGGCAGACGCAGACCGTCAGCAACCCTGAGATAGACAAGTACCTGACGATTAGAGAGAAATGAGATTCATGTCGTTCCAGCATCTTCCCCCGCGTCTCCGCCGCCCGCGCGCCTTCGTGATTTACGCCGTCGCCCTTCTCCTCGCGCTCTCAAACTCCGCCGCGCTCCTCGCGCAGCAGACGCAGCCGCCCGCTCAGCCCGCGCAGCAGTCACAGCCCGCGCAGCAGCCCGGGATGGGAGTCTCGACCGGCGCGGGGCTCGTTTCGGCGACGCGGCGCACAGCGGGAGTCGTCGATGCGAAGGCTCCGCGCGTCTTCGAGGACGTGACGCAGCGTACGGCGCTCGCAGCGTTCCGTCATCGCTCTGGGAGCGCGCAGAAAGACTACATCGTCGAGACCGTCTCGGGCGGCGTCGCCATCTTCGACTACGACAACGACGGGCTGCCCGACATCTATCTCCTGAACGGCTCGACCATCGCGGCTGAGAAGGGCAAAGAGAGAGCGCCGCGCGCCGCGCTCTACCGCAATCTCGGCGGTTGGAAGTTCGAGGACGTAACTGAGAAGGCGGGCGTCGCCAACGAGCGTTGGGGGATGGGCGTCGCCGTCGGCGATTACGACAACGACGGCGACGCAGACTTCTTCGTCGGCAACTTCGGCGTCTCGCGTCTCTACCGCAACAACGGCAACGGAACCTTCACCGACGTTGCGCCGCAGCTCGGCGTCGCGCGCAAGGGTTGGAGCACGGGCGCGAGCTTCGGCGATTACGACCGCGACGGGCGGCTCGACCTCTTCGTCCCCGGCTATGTCGAATTCGACCTCGACAACCTCCCGCCGAACCCTTCCGAAGCGGGCGTGCCCGGCGCGGTGGCGCAGAACTTCTGCCAGTTCCGGGGCGTGCCCGTCATGTGCGGCCCGCGCGGTCTTAAAGGCGAGGGCGACACGCTCTATCATCAAAAAGCCGACGGCGCGTTTGAGGATGTGAGCAAGCAGACTGGCGTCGATGACGACGAGAGGTATTACGGCTTCTCATCCGTCTGGGTACACGTCAACGAAGACGAACTGCTCGACCTCCTCGTCGTCAACGATTCGACGCCGAAGCAGCTCTACATGAATCTCGGCGGCGGCAAGTTCGAGGAGGTCGGCTATCCTTCGGGCGTCGCCTTGAACGAGAACGGGCGCGAGCAGGCTGGCATGGGGCTCGGCGTGGGCGATTACGACAACGACGGGCGCGTCGATTTCTACGTCACCAACTTCTCGGACGACTCCAACACGCTCTACCACAACGACGGCGAGGGCAACTTCACGGATGTTACCTTTCAGGCCGGGCACGGCGAGCCGACGATTCCCTTCCTCGGTTGGGGCACTGGCTTTTTCGATTACGACAACGACGGCTGGAAGGATGTCTATGTCGCCAACGGCCACGTATACCCTGCGGTGGACAAGCAGCAGTGGGGCACTTCCTACGCGCAGCAGGCTTTGCTTTTCCGCAACACTGGCGCGGGCGGCAAGTTCGAGCGCGTCGCCGCCGCGCCGGGGAGCGGGCTCGCATCCGCTTGGCCCTCGCGAGGGGCCGCGGTGGGCGACCTCGACGCCGACGGTCGCCCCGACCTCGTAATCAACAACATGGACTCCGCCCCCGCCGTCCTTAGAAACGTAGCGGAGTCTTCAAACCACTGGCTGCGCCTTCGCCTCGTCGGCGACCCCTCGAAGAAGAGCCCGAGGGACGGGACGGGCTCCATCGTCTACGTCACGACCGGCAAGCTGCGCCTTCGCGGCGACCGCGTCAGCGGCGCGGGCTACTCTTCCAACGACGACCCATGCCTTCTCTTCGGCCTCGGCGCGGCCACCAGAATCGATAAGCTCGAAGTGCGCTGGCCCGACGGCTCCGACGAGCTATTCGACGCGCCCGGCGTAGACCGCACACTCACCCTCATGCAAGGCAAAGGCACGAAGCGATAAGAAGTCGCGATGCGATAAGTTGCAACCGCTCGCCGACGCGAGGCGTATTGCCTCTTATCCGTGCGGTAAGTCTCTTTATTCTTCGCGAAAATCTTCAAGGAGTCGAAATGAATAACTGCCCGACGTGTCACGCGGCCCTCTCCGAAGGCTCGGTCTTTTGCAACTGGTGCGGTCAACGTCTCGGCGGGCCGAACTCTCCCGGCTTGAAGACGGCCCCGCCGCCACGCGCCGCGACCGACGCTTCAGCGCCCTTCGCCTCCACGACTGAATGGGGGCCGTTAGCGCCTTGGGCGGGGACGGCAGCGCCGCGTAGTCCTGCAACACAGGGACTAACGGAAATAACCTCGAACGAACGGCACTACGGGCGCAGAGGTCGGGCGGGCATACGCTGGGCGAGCATGATTCTGGTGGCGATGCTCTCTCTGGGCGCAGGCATCGCGGGGACTCAGCTTTATTATCTGAATTTCACGCCGGAAGGGCAGGTCGAGATTGACGGCCAGCTTCATCCCGAATTTATCAACGTCGGCGGCACGAAGTTTCAATACGCCGACGGCGCGCACGTCTTCGAGACGAGCCCCGACTCCGACATCACGCGCGCGGGGCTGCAAGTCGGCGATGTCATCCTCCGCGTTGACGGCCAGAAGATAAGGTATATGGAATCGTTCGCGGAGATTCTCGGCAACGCGCCCGTCGGCAAGCCGCTTGAGATTATCTATATCCGCGCGAGCAAACGCGCTTGGACGACTCTCACGCCGACCACCAACTGGGACGAAACGATTATTCAGGAAGACCAGAGACTCCCGCTTCAAAAGGCTGACTTCCGCCGCTGAAACACGATTCACTCGCGCGCTTCTGATGCCGCGTCAATCAAGCGGCGCTGCGCTGCGTGCGTTGGGCACTGTTCCGCGTTTGGCGTCGGACAACTCTTCCGGGCTTGAGATATACATCTTCAGGTCACGCAGAAGGCCGTCGTGGAGGCCGTATATCCAACCGTGTACGGTGAGTTCCTGCCCGCCCTTCCATGCGCTCTGGACGATGGTCGTCCGGCTCACGTTCATAACCTGCTCGACGACGTTCAGCTCGCAGAGCTTCTCCATGCGAAGAGTTTCGTCTTCGATAAGAGAGAGCGTCGCTTCGTGCTTTTGCATCACGTCCTGCACGTGACGCAGCCAGTTATCAATGAGCCCGAGCTTGAGGTTCTGCATCGCCGCCAAGACACCGCCGCAGCCGTAATGCCCGCACACGATGATGTGCTCTACCTTCAGCACCTCGACCGCGTACTGCATCACCGACAGGCAGTTGAAGTCCGTATGCACCACGACGTTCGCCACGTTGCGGTGAACGAATAAGTCTCCGGCCCCGAGCCCGACCAACTGAGTTGCCGGAGCGCGGCTGTCGGAACAACCTATCCATAGATACTTCGGATTCTGCTGTCTCGATAAGGTCTGAAAAAACTCCGGGTTGTGTGTCTTGATGTCCTCGGCCCACGCCCTGTTGTTTTCGAGAAGCTTTTGCAGGTCTTTCATAGCTCGCAATCATCGTCCCCAATCTATAAAAAATCCGTTACGACGTTCGGCTCTCCCTCCTCGAAGCGTTCGGGGCGGAGCGCGCGCACGTCCATTGTAACAGCCGCGCCTTCGAGAATAATTTCGGAGAGAAGATGGCCGAGCGCGGGCGCGTGCATGACGCCGTGGCCCGAAGAACCGTTGGCGAGGAAGAAATTTTCCACGCCCGGAGCCGCGCCGAGGATGGCGTGCTTGTCGGGCGACATTTCATAGAGCCCCGCCCAGCACCGCGCGCGCTCAATCTCCGCCGCCTTCAGGCAAGGCACGCGCTCGTGCGCGCGCAGAGTCACACCATGCAGCCACTCTTCCTCGACGCTCGTGTCGAACGCGTCAGCCACGCGCGGCTCGTCCGGCCAGAGCAGCATCACGGAGCTTTCACGCACGCGCAGGTGAAAACCGTCCTCGACGAAGATAGTCATCGTCATCTCTTCCGGCAACAGGTCGCAAGGGCGCGTAATGGCGACCTGCCGCCGTAAAGGTGTGACGGGCAGCTCGACTCCGGCCATGCGCGCCAGCGCCGATGCCCACGCGCCGGCGGCGTTGACGACGCGGCCCGCAACGACCTCGCCTTGATTCGTCAAAAGCGTCTCGACACGGCCCCGCTCGCTCATGCGCAAGCCCTCGACGCTCGTCCCATACGAGAACCTCACGCCGAGTCGCGCGGCGGCTTCCGTGTAGCCGCGCAAAATTTGGAGCGGTCGAATAAATCCGTCCGTCGGGCAGAAAACGCCGCCTATATACGCCGTCGGGTTCAACGCTGGATTAAGACTCAAGACCTCTTCGTGGCCGACATGCCGCGCTTCCGCGAGCCCGTTCGCATGCTGCAAGACTTGCGCCGCATGGAGAGCTTCTAGCTCGCCCGCGTGCCTAGCGAGGAAGAGATACCCGCGCTGCTCGAAGCCGGGGTCAACGCCCGTCTCGTCTCGGAAGCGCAGCAGCTTTTCGCGCGAGAGCATAGAGAGACGAATGTTGACGTTCGTGCCGAACTGCGCGCGAAAGCCACCCGTGGCTTTTCCCGTGCTGCCTTCGCCCGGCTGCGCGCCGCGCTCTAAGACAAGTATGTCTCGACAGCCGCGCGCCGCGAGGTGGTAAGCCACGCTCGCGCCAATCACACCCCCGCCGACGATGACGACTTCCGCAGAATCCATAAAGACCCTTGCGAATAACAGGACGCGACCACTCCCGCCGCTCTCAACGCACTCTCAAGCTTTATTAGAATTCCGAGCCCAGCCACATGGCCGCAAATGTCACACTTAAATTTGAACGCGCCGTCAGCATGAAAATCACGTAAATCACGCGCACGGGCTCCATCAACCGTCCGTCAGGCCGAACTTTCTCGCCAGTACGAGGCTGATAGCGCCCATCAGTGTGGGCTCGTTGAGCGTCGAGGCGACGATGCGGGCCGAGGGCAGGCCGCGACGGACGCTGCGCTGGATGGTCTCTTCGAGAAGGGCCGAGACGATGGGCCACGCGCGCGTAATCTGTCCGCCGATGACAACCGACTCGGGGCTCAGTCCGACTATCAGGTTCGAGACGCCGATGCCTAGAAAGTGGGCCGCCTCGGTCAGAGAATCAATCGCCGCCTGCTCGCCGCCGAGAGCGCGCTCCACTACGTCGGAGAAGCCGACCTGCCTCGAACCGTCGCCTTCGCCCCGCCCGCGCGCGAGATAGCGCGCAACGGTGGCGCGCTCCGAAGAGAAAGCCTCCCAACAGTCGTGATTACCGCAAGAGCACGCGACGGGAGCCTGCTGGCCGACTATCATGTGCCCGAACTCGCCTGCCGCTCCGCGCTCGCCGCGATAAATCTGCCCGTCGAAGACGATGCCGGTTCCGATGCCCTCGGCGACGAGCACCATGATGAAGTCGCGAGAGTCGCCGACCTCCGGACGACCGAACCAAAGCTCCGCGAGAGCCGCCGCGTTCGCGTCGTTGTCCACGCGCGCTACGAGTCCGGTGGCGCGCTCAATCTCTTCGGCAATAGCCCAGTCGCGCCACTTAAAAAATGGGATGTAGATGGCGCGTCCCGTGTCCGGGTCTATCAGACCGGGAATACTTACGCCCACGCCCGCCACCGTCCCCGTATTGTCGCGCGCCGCGAAGTCCCGCACGCACTCGATGATGCGCGCGGACATCTCGTCTGGCCGCGAGCTGTTCGGCAGCTCTTCGCGCAGGATGACGCGCCCCACCAAATCGCTCATCACGATGGTGGTCGAAGATGGCTTGATGTCCACGCCGATGGCGGTCGCTCCCGCCGCGCGCAGGCGCAAAAGTGTGGGCCTGCGCCCGCCCGTCGAAGCGCCCGCGCCGATTTCTTCGATGAGCCCTTCGGACTTCAGCTCTTCGACGATGGTCGAGACGGTCGAGCGTTGCAGCTCGGTGATGCGCGCGATGTCTGCGCGCGAGATGGGCTCTCGGTCGCGCACGTAGTTGAGGACAATCTGCCGGTTGATGTCACGGATGGTCGAGGAGCGCGCGGCCTGTGCTTTGGTGAGATCGATGCGTCGCATGAAGGCGGCATTGTACGTACTGGCGTCGTCCCGCGTCCAGCATTGACCCTTCGCGCGACGACGAGGGCGCAGTCACGGATGCACATTCGACGGAACGGCACACGTGCTGCCGCGTGTAGACCTCCATGAGCGCCTCCGACATTTCCGACGCAGCGGAAAAAACTTCTCAACGTTTCTGCCCACGGACGGGTAGTGATAAAGGAGGAGCCGAGAGGGGTTTCAAGAGAATGCAGGGAGAGGTCGCCGGTATCGCTTGTATGACGGACAAACTGCCGCGCGGCGGTACACTCGAAGAACGCAGTGCGGCTCTCTCGGAGCACATCGAGCGAGCGCGTTTGGGAGAGGCGGCGGCCTTCGAGCAGCTTATGGTCTGCACGCAGCACAAAGTCGCTGCGACTGCTTGGCGCTTGCTCGGCAGCCGCGAAGACGCCCGCGACGCCACGCAGGAAGTTTTCCTGCGCGCCTTCAAATACCTGAAGTCTTACAGGCCGGAGCATGATTTCCACGGCTGGCTCTACCGCATCACCGTCAACGTCTGCCGGGACATGCTGCGCGGTCGCGCAAAGACAGGCGAGCAAACGTCTCCCGCCGACGCCTCGCGCGAGCAGTTCGCGCTAGAAACGGTCGCATGCGAGTCCGACACCGCGGAGGCCGCCGTGGTCGCGCAGCAGAGGGCCATCGTCCGGCGCGCACTTGAGACTCTGCCCGAGAAGGAACGCACCGCGCTCGTGCTCAGAGACCTCGAAGGACTCTCGACCGAAGAGGTGGCGCGCGTGATGGGCTCGCGGCCCGCCACGGTCAGGTCGCAGGTGAGCACGGCGCGCGGCAAGGTCAAGGTATTCTGCGAACGCTTTTTGCGTGAGAGGCGCGCTTAGAAGGAGCGCAAACTTTATGAGCTGCGAAGAGGTAGAAGCGAAATTATCCTTGTACGTCGCGGGCGACGTTGAGCGACAGGACGTGCGTGAGAGTCTCGACGCGCATCTGCGTGGCTGCGAACCCTGTCGAGCCCAAGCCGCCGCGTGGAAGTCGAGCCGCGAGATGCTCCATCTCGATGCGCCGCCGGAGTTCGACGCCGTCTTCTTCGACAGCATACGGCGCGACGTGATGCGGCAGATTTCCGAAGCCCCGCCTTCCATCTTCGCGCGCATGCTCGGCCAGCATTTCGGCCAGAGGGCTCTCGTCTACGCAACCGCCTTCTCCGTGCTTGTCTGTGCCGTCGCCGTCTCCATGCACCTCCAACGCCGCAGCCATTTGCCGGACGTGTCGGTTGCCAAGAAAGATAGAGCCGGCACGGTCGGCAACTCTCAAACAGACATTATTCGTAAATCAGCCTCGACGGAACACGGAGGCTCTACGTCAAAGGATTTGGTGGAGAGTTCCGTGCCTAAGCCGACGGCGACTCCGCGACGAAGGGTCAGGCCGTCGAGCGCGAGCACGCAGGGGGCCGCGCGCGGAGAAAAGTTCGCGACGCCGCAGCAGGAGCCGGACGACGAACAGGTCGCAAGCCTGCCGGGGGTTCGAGGCGGCTCCGACGTGCGCGTCACCCGAGAGCCTTCGGCCACAGGCGCGGCTTCTCAGAATCCCTCGGAGACCGCAGCCGCCGACCGAAAGATGCTGAGGATAGAATTGCAGACGAGCGACCCGAACATACGAATCATCTGGTTGTCACCCGAGGCGACCGACCGTGCTTCGTCAAACAAACTTACCGAGAGACGTTAGGGGGTTTTCACCGTGTTCTATATGAAAAACAGAATTCTTTTCGCCATCGCCATCACACTTCTCTGCGCGCACGTCGCGGGCGCGCAGCAACCCGCGCCTGCGGCCTCCGCGCAGGGTGACAGCTACGTCTCCGAAAAAGGCTTCCGCAGCCGCGTCTTCGAGGTCAAGCACCGCGACCCGTCCAACCTCATGCGCGTGCTCGCGCCGCTCGGCAGCGGCTTCAAGGGCGCGACGATGTCTTCCAATCAGGACTTCAAGACCATCACCGTCCGCGACTTCCCCGAAAACATCGCCGCCGTCGAAGAGGCCATCAGACGGCTCGACGCGCCGGAGCCCGCGCGCCCCGGCATCGAGTTTCACGTGCATATTCTGGTCGCCACCAACTCCCCGACCTTCTCTCCCCCAAACGCGTACCCGGAGGAGCTGAACGCCGTCATCAAACAACTTCAGTCCACCATCAACTACAAGTTTTACCACCTGATGACCACGCAGGTGCTCCGCGCCAAAGAGCAAGGGCTGCGCACGGCCAGCGTCAAGGGCGTCTCGGAACTGACGCTGCGAGCGGACACGCAGGCCAGCAAGAACCCTATCTTCTACGACTTCAATTTCGACAACATCACGCTCGACGCCGTCACCTCGACGGCGGCGAAAATACAGGTCGGACAGTTCGGCTTCACGATGCGCGTGCCTCTCATCGTCGGCGCGCAGGGGCAGCTTCAGTACGAGAACATAGGATTCAGCACGCCCGTCAACATGCGCGAGGGCGAGAAGGTCGTCGTCGGCACGACCAGCATGGAGAACAAAGGCATCGTCGTGGTGCTGACCGGCAGCATCATGAAGTAAGCGTCGCCCAACCGGCCCGGACAAGAAAAGGCCGTGACGAGAAAAGCCCGCGTCTACCGTAGACGCGGGCTTTCTTCTGTATGTTAGACGTTGACGTTTCGAGCACGCCGACGCCTTTCAAGTAATTCGCTTGCGCTTTACTGAAGAACCGGGTGACTGCCTCCGCGGCTGTGGTCGGCGGTCTGCGCATAGAGCCTCCGGTCGTTGTGGTATAGCACGAGGTGTTCGCCCTCGTAGCGCGCGACGTTGGCGATGCGCTGCCAGTCGCGCTCGTGCTCAGCGATGACGAAAGCGCACGACTGCGTCGAGAGCACCAGCCCCGCGGCGTAAACGTAGCCGCCCTGATCGTAGACGCTCCCCGCGTACTGCGCCGCGCCAATCGCGATGTCCGGCGAGTAAGCCCCCGCGCTGTCGCGCGTGCGGTCGGCGCGCGCGATGAAGACTGTGTAGTCGGAATAGTTCAGGCGCGCGCCGTAGCCTCGACGCCTCGCCACCGCGAACAACTCCGTGAGCCCTCTGTCAATCGCGGCGAGCGCGGCGGAATGCGGCCTCCCGACCGAAACCACGCGCACGCCTCGCGGCGTCGTCCCCTGAAAGTTGAACCTGTCGCCAGTGTATTGCTGTGCGCGTGCGACCAGACTTGAATCCACGCGCGAGCCTTGACGCACGACCGCGCGTCGATTCTGCGCCGCCGCACTCTGTCCCCAAGCGCCCGCCCCGATGAGCGCCATGCAAAACAGGAGCGCGGCGAGCGTCGGCCTACTTAGATTCGTTTTCATCACTTCCCCCCTGACCGAAAAAGAAGAACGCAGGCGCGTTCAGAATCAGCTCCGAGGCTTCCTCCGGCGCACCCGCGTCTTTAAAGTTCGACGTTTGAAACCAACCGCGCTCTGTCGCCCGGCGGCTCCCACCCCAAAGTCGAGGGCGGGCGCGGCGCGTTGCAGAAGCGCCTCTAAGGCTTTCCCCGCTTGTTGTCGTTGTTGCCCCCGCGATTACTGTTGTTCTCGCGCGGCGGCGGAGGCGGCTTTTCGCGTTTCTCCACCTTGTTCTCGCCCTTCGGCGGCGGCTTCTGCTCGTTCTTCTGCGGCTCGAAGGCCATTGCGCTGGCCGAGAGCACGCAGAGAGCGATTGCAGCCGCTAGTATTTGTTTCAAGTCTTTCATCTTTACTTCCCGTCCTCCTCCATGTTCGTTTCCATCGCGCATGTGGAGGGAGAGGAGAGACGCGCGGGTCTCGTCACTCTTTTGAACTGGCAAGATAAGTGCCACGCCGAGCTTACGCCACTTACGGGCTCTTTTCAAACAATGTTGGCGCGCCGGAGGGCCGGTTCGCACCGTTTCGGACAGATTCGGCACGGTATCGTGTACGCTTCCCGAAAACGGCACACGTGCCCTTTTTTCAACGCCTTACGACGATTCTAGTGCTGCTCAGGTTGCCGCCCGCGTCGAATGCCCGGAGGGAGATTGTGTGCTCGCCCGCGCCCGCGAGCGGCACGTCGAGCAGGTACGCTTCACGCGGGCTGTCGGCGATGCCGTCTTCGGGAAAGACCGCGCGCCATTCGCCGCTGTCCACGCTCACGTCGGCGCGCTTGACCATGCCGCTCGCGTCCTCGACCTGAAAGCGCACGCGCGCGCGACCGTCGGGGAGCGTCTGCGCCTCGCCCGCGACCCGCACTGTGGGCGGCGTGCTGTCCACTTCGACAGGCTCGCTGATGCGCTGCCCCGTGAGCGCTTGGCCCAGAGCGTTTTGCGGCGCGTCGGACGCGATGATGCGAAAGACGTAGCGACCGTCGCCGAGGGCCGCGCCGTCCACCGAGTAAAAATTATCGCGCAGGTTATCCTTCAAGAGATGAAACGTGTTCTCGCTGGCCGAGCGATAGTAGACGGCGTATTCGAGCTGGTCGCCGTTGCGGTCTTCGGCCTGCCACTGAAGCGAGATAGCACCACGCTGGAAAGCGCGGCGGGGCGGAATCTGTACGGGCGCACCGACGAGCGAAGGGTCGAGCCCGGCGGCTTCGAGGTTAGGGTCGATGGGTATCTGCACCGCCGACTGAAGCGCGACGCCGACGGGGAGAATCTGTATCGACAGAATCTCGGGCGCGACGTTGCGCGGCAGATATGCGAGGCTCACGTCCTCTACGCGCGAGTCGCCGCCCGCGCCCGCTCGCAGCACCGCGCGCCACTGTATGAAGCGCGCGCGCGGGCTCGCGATGGCCGCGCCCGAAGGCTCTCTGTACGAAGTGCTCCACTCGCTCCAAGTCACGTCTGGCCGTTCTGTGTTGCCCGTGCGCGTCTGCAACTCGACCTGCCCGCGACCGCGCCACCAGATGCGTCCCCACGAAGCGACGAAACGCGCGTCGCGCACCGGCGACTCGTATGTCCCCTCGCTCATCGGGTCGGATGCGAAGCGGAAGAGCTTTCCCTGATTCGACGAGGCCGCGAAGACCTCCGGCCCGCGTACGAGGAGCGACGAAATCTGATCCTCGCTCGACTGCACCAGCAGCGTGTCGCGCCCGTCGTCCGTCACAGAATAGATGCGCCCCTTATCGCTCGTGCCGACGAGCACGCTCCCGCCCTGCGGCGAGGCGGCGACCGAGAAGGCGGTGACCGTGGGCGAACTCCACAAAACGTCCGTGCCGCCGTCGGGCATGATTCGGAAGACGGCGCTGCGCGCGTTCTGCAATTCGTTGCGGCTGCGTGTCTGCGCCGCCTGCTGCTGCCCGCCGAACTGCGCGACCTGCGCGCCGCTCTCGTCGATGGTTGTGACCGTGCCAGTCACTGCGCCGCCGCCCGCGCCGCCGGACACCTGCGGCGACGCCGAGCCGCTGCTGGCCGCGCGCGGCCCCGACGCCGCGTCGCTCAAGGCCAGCGCGTACAGGCTCCCGTCCGCCGCGAGCGCGAGCGAATGAATCTCCCTGAGCGGCGAGTCGAAGAGCGCAAAAGCCTTGCCGTCTGGCGAGACGCGCAGGACGAGCCCGCCGGGGTCAGTCCCCGCGATTAAGTTCCCCTGCCTGTCCGCCACCAGAGAGATGACGTGCGTCTCGTTGATGTCGATGAGCAGAGACGCTTCGGGCCGCGCACCCGCCGCGCGCACGCGGTATAGCTTGCCCGTGTCGCCCGTGCCGACGGCGAGCGCGCCATCGTTCATCACCGCGAGCGACCAGATGTACCTGTCCGGCGGGTCGAAATAAACTTCGGCGCGACCGTCCGCCCCGACTCGATAGACCTTCCCGTCCGGCGAAGTGCCCGCGTAGAGCGCGCCGTCTTTGCCTACGACGAGCGCCGTCACATCCAGCTCGGTGGCGTCGTAGAGCAGAGCCCCGCGCCCGTCAGCGCCGACGCGAAAGATGCGCCCGTCGTGACCCGTCCCGAGGTACACCGCGCCGCTGGCGTCCACCGCGCTCGACCAGATGTAAGCCTGCTCGGTGTCGAAGACCTGCGTGAAGCGAGGCGCGAGCATGAGCGCCCCCGCGTCCGTCACAGAGACGCCGCGCGCCTCGCCGTTCAGAAGCTCTGCGCGCGAGCTTGTCTCCCAAACCACGGGGCCGCCTGCGCGAACCTGCGACGCGTTGATGAAGAGCGGCAGAAGAAAAAGTAGAAGGAAACGAGTGCTGCGGAGAGGAAGAATTTTGTTCGTCATCAAATCAAAGAATCGCTTTTCAAGTTTTTCAGAATCGGCAAAATTAATCATAACTCGTCGGACAAAGTATCGCGAGCGGGCTTTCGCGCATGCACGCCTCAAGTCCCGACGTAGCGCGCGTAGAGCGAGCGCGCGAGCCCCGCGTCGTCCGTGCCGCGGATGATGGCGCGCGCGTCCTCAAAGACGGTCAGCTCGTATGGCCCCGCGCGCAGTCGCAGAAGGTACTCGTTGACCTTGACCTCGCCCGACGCCTTCAAGCGTTCGGCCAGCCCTTCAAGATCGACGCGCGCCGTCCGTCGCGGCGTGACCTGCACGGCGTCGCGTCCGCAGAGCACGGTCGTCATGTCGCCCGCTTCCGCCGCGAGCGAGTCGAAGCGACCGAGCGCGCACGCCGGGCAATCGGGCGCGCGGTCTTTGAGAGCGATGCGCCGCCACTCGTTGCGCCACACGTCGAACTGCATCAGCGAACCGTGCAGCTCTTCAAGCTTGCCCGTCAGGAGTTTCAGCGCCTCGCTCACCTGCACGGCGGCGACGACGGCGATGATGGGCATGATGACGCCAGCCGTGTCGCAGGTGGGCGCGCTCGCCGCCGGGGGCGTTTCGGGGAAGACGCAGCGCAGGCAAGGGCTCACGCGCGGCCTGACGGTCATAGTCACGCCGTAGGAGCCGACCGCCGCGCCGTAGACCCAGTTGACGCCGTGCTTGACGCATGCGTCGTTTAGAAGAAACCGCGTCGAGAAGTTATCCGTCCCGTCCATCAACACGTCGCAGCCCTCTAGGAGCCGCTCGACGTTCGAGTGATTCACGTCGGCGACCGACGCCTCGCACTCCACGTCCGAGTTAATCTCCGCGATGCGGCGCGCGGCGGCCACGGCCTTCGGCACGCGCTCTCGCGCGTCGCGCTCCGTGAACATCGTCTGCCGCTGAAGGTTCGACTCTTCCACGAAGTCCCTGTCCACGATTCTCAGCCGACCGACTCCCGCCCGCGCCAGCATCTCGGCCTGCGCCGACCCGAGCGCGCCGCATCCCACGACGAGCACGCGCGCCCCGCGCAGCCTCCGCTGCCCCGCTTCGCCGATTCCCTCGAACAGAATTTGCCTGCTGTATCGTTCCATGATTCTCGAAGACTAGAGACTAGAGGCTGGATATTAGTTGTCTGCTTTGAGATTTCAATTTCAGATTTGAGCTTTTGAAGACAGCGGCGACCGCGTTGATTGCCTCGCGTTTTATCCAGTCTTCAACGTCTGTCTTCAACGTCTGTCTCCAACTCCCGCAGCCTCTTTTCCGCCGCCGCGCGCATCACTTCGAGGGGAGCCTTTTTCCCCGTCCATAGCTCGAACTGCGCCGCCGCCTGCGCGATGAACATCGACAGGCCACCGATTGTCACGCACCCGGCCTCGCGCGCCTCGCGCAGCAGACGCGTCCCTGTCGGATTGTAAACGAGGTCATAGACGACGCGCGCGCCCCTTAGCTGCGCGGCTGTCGCTGGCGTCTCATGCTCGCACGCCCCGCGCGTGCCGAGCGGCGTCGCGTTGACGACTAGGTCAAAGCTTTCAAAACTCTCGTCGCCGAGCGGGCGCACCTCCGCGCCGAACTTCTCCGCAGCCTGTTGCGCGCGCGCAACGTCACGCGCGAAGAGGGTCGTCCGTGCTCCGCACGAGCGCAAGCCCCACAGAAGCGCACGCGACGCGCCGCCCGAGCCGACGAGCGCCACGCGCGCTTGCCTGAGCTCGATTACGCCCGACAGAGGCCGAATCGAAGCGGCGGCGTCCGTGTTGTAGCCGAGCAGCTCATCGCCTTCGATGACGACTGTGTTAACCGCCCCCATCTCTCTGGCGGTCGGCTCGACGCGGTCTAGGTATTCGATGACGGCGCTTTTGTGCGGCGCGGTCACGCTCAGGCCACGGAGGTTCCACTCCAGCTCGCGCGTGCGCGGGTGCACCATGCGGCGCATGAATTCGCCGGAGTCGCCCACGTCGAAGGGCATGTAGACGGCGTCCACGTCTAGCGCTTTGAAGGCCGCGTTGTGGACGTGCGGCGAGAGCGAGTGCGATACCGGACGCCCCAACAATCCCAAGAGTTGCGTCCGCTCGCCGATGGACTGCACGCGGAAGAGGCTGCGCAAATCTCTCGCATCGATTTGTCCGGGCGCTGTCGCGCTCGCGGCGTCGAGTGCGCCGTAGGTGAGGAAGCCGCCGCGCGAGGGGCCGAGGATGCGCGTCGCTACTCCCGCCTCGCCCATCGCGACGGCAATCAGCTCGCGCCCTTCGCGCCGCGCGCGTTCGAGCAGTCGGAAGAGCTTGAGACAGTCCGTCACGTCAAAGGCGCGGGCGGCGATTTTCAGGACGGCGGCGGGAGTCTTAGACATCCTCTCGTATATGCGTTCGAGGTCGGCGGGGACGCCCGCGAAGTCATGATGAGAGCAGATGACTTTGGAGCGCGCGAAGGCTTCCAGCAGTCCTTTGGCGGAGGACGATTCGAGCAGCTCAAGCTCGAAATCCACGAAGTCAACTCCGTCCCTGAGCAAGCCGCCGACGCTCCGAAAACGATTCGTCCAGAAGTCCGCGCGTTCTTCGTCTCCGAAGGTACACGCCCCACCCTGTCCCGCCGTGCGGAGCGTGTAGATGAAGGGCTGCGTGTAAGCGCTCCGCAGCGAGACGAGTTCCGGCAGCGATGCTTCAAGCTGATTTCCTTCTAGGCAATCCAGACGCAGCTCGACTATGTCCGCGAACTCTGCGGCGCGCGCAGTGGCTTCCGCCAACTCGCTCGCGCGCCGCACGCAGACCGGGACACAGACGCGGCCTTGATTTACGCTCTCCGGCATAGAAGCTTTTGAAGACTATACACCGCGCGGTCTGTCTGGTTTAAGCCCTTCCGGCAGGGCGGCGTGGGGCCGCGCCGAGGTTACGCGTGGTGCTTTCGGTGATGCTGTGGGGCGGGGATTTGATTTCGCTTGTGTCGGCGGCGGGAAGCTCGCGCGCTGGCGCTGGCAGCAGTGCAGACCGGACTCGGGCGGCCTCGACGGGCGGGAGCGCGGTCTGTGCCGAGCGCGAGCTGATGACCTGACCGATGCCCTTGCCGACGCAGCTCAGCGCGGGAATGATGAACCAGACCCAGACCATGAACAGCCCTTGAAGATAGAAGAGGCCGAGCATGAAGATAACCATGCAGGCGATGCCGCTGAAGATGTTTTCGAGTCCGTCTTCGAGCGTCGCCGGCTTCTTCACCTTGCGCTCTTTCTTCCCCTTTTCACTTTGCGCCTCGACTTCGCCCGCGCCGAACGTACTCAGGGACGCTTGGCCGTCGAGCGCCTGCGGCACGAGATGAATGTCCGCGCCGCATGAGCGGCAGAACTTCGCGTCCTCAAGATTGTGGACTCCGCATTTCGGGCAGTACATCGCGGCGTGTTCTCCGAAGGCATCCTGCGTCGTCACTCAACATCGATTGCTTTTGAGCGGCAGGGCTGGCGAGCGGCAGAGAGGCGTCCGAGCTACGACGCGTCCTTCGACTGTCGCTCGACGGGAATTCCGAGGTGGCGCGTGGTCGCTTCCGTGACGCTCGGCGGCGAAATCATCTCGCCCGTATTGCGTGGGGGCAGCTCGCTCGCACGCATGGGCGATGGCACGGCGACCTGCGCGGGAACGAAGGAGGGCGGCGCGAGCCTCTGTCTATCCTCCCTCACGCGCAGGTATGTGGCGACGGCGTCGCCGAGCCCCGCGAAAGCCGGGATGAACATCCAGAACCACCAGAGGTGTCCCGCAGGCGCATATACGCGCACCGCAAAGGCGACGAAGAGGAAGGCAAGTCCCGTGAAGAGAGAGTGCACGGCCCTGTCGATGCTCGGCGGCCCTTTGCGTTTTTCGCATCGCGTCTGAGGCGTCCCCGACTCGGCTGCGGCCAGCCGCTCCGCGAGCCCCCCGGACACAGCGTCGGGAATCAGACTGATGTCAGCCCCGCACGAGCGGCAGAACTTCGCGTCGTCAGTGTTGTGAACCGCGCATCTAGGACAGTACATCTGGACTCCTCCTCGGAGAAAATGAAGCGATGAATCTATCTTTCTTCATTCATCACTCATCGTTTCTCGTCATTCATCATTCCCTGTCGCGCATCTTTATACGCGGCTTGGCGCGCTACGGTTCTCTGCCGCAGCGCTTCGTAGAGCACGACGCCCGCCGCGACCGATACGTTGAGGGATTCTATTTTCCCGCGCAGGGGGATGCTGACGAGCACGTCACAGTGCTCGCGCACGAGCCTGCGCAGGCCCTCGCCTTCGCCGCCGAGCAGGAGCGCGCAGGGCTGCGTCCAATCCCAGCCCGTGTAATCCGTCCGCGCCTCCGCCGACGTGCCGACCGTCCACACGCCGCGCCCCTTCAGCTCCTCGACCAGCCGCACGACGTTCGCGGCCCGCGCGACGGGCACGTATTCCAAAGCCCCCGCCGCAGACTTCGCTACCGTCTCCGTGAGCCCCGACGCGCGCCGCTCCGGGATGAAGATGCCGTGCGCGCCCGCGCACTCCGCCGTCCTGATAATCGCGCCGAGGTTGCGAGGGTCTTCCACGCCGTCGAGGACGAGCGCGAGCGGCGGGTCAGAGGTTCCGACTCGCGCGGCCAACGCGTCGAGCAACTCGTCGGTCGGGCGGTAGCGCGCCGCCGCGACCGTGGCGACCACGCCCTGATGATTCGCCCCCAAGACGATGCGTTGCAGTTCCGTGCGCGGCACTCGCCTGACCGGAATCCCCGCGCTCCGTGCAAGCTCTATGATTTCGTGCAGGCGCGCTTCGTGCGAGCCTTCGGCGACGGCGATGCGCTCGACTGGGCGCAGTCCGGCGCGCAGCGTTTCGAGCACCGGCTGGACGCCGAAGACGTGCGCGCCGTCGGCCTCCGCCGCCGTGGGCCGTGCCCTTAAAGGCTCTTTCGGCAAGGCGCTCTCGACGCGCGCGGGCTGCTCGCGACGCGACGCGCGCGGAGATTCAACGCGCTCGGCCCTGCTGCCGGAAGAATCTTTGCCGCGTGGCGGACGGCCCCCGCGTGTGCCTGAGCCGGGGGGCTGCGTGTGTTGGCCGCGTCGTTGCTTCATGAAAGGTTCGTATGCTCTTTCCGCGCGAGATACCTGCGCAGGCGCGCGTAACGCGTGAACTGCATTTCGTTACTGAGAATCGTGGCGGCCTCCGTGCTCAAGCGGCCCGGTCGGCTTCGCCTGAGCCCGAGCGCTTCGGTTCGCTCGGCCAAAGGCCACACCGCCGCGAGCAGTTGTCGCACGCGCAAGTAGTCCGCGTCGAACTCGGCGGACTTTGCGCGCTCGCGCAGCGTCTCGACGAGCGAGTTGAAGTTGTCGCGCGCCAGCAACCCTTTGCGCGCGCCGAGGCAGGAGTAATCGAAACTCTCTGCCATGATGCGCCAGCCCGCGCCGTCCGCGTCCGAAGAAGCGAAGAGTTCGAGGACGGCTTCGTCATAGAAAAGCTCTCGCGCCTCTATGACCTCGCTGCGTCGCTTCAACTTCTTCTGGTACTCTTCGACCTCGACTCGTTTGGTGAGGATGCGCCCCGTCAAAAGCAACTCCACCTCGCCCCATGCCACGCTCGAAGGCTCTTCATCAGGCCCGCTCCAACCGACGAGCGCTTCATCATTCAGCTCCAACATGCGGATGCGCTTCGGCATCCTCGACGCGTCCAACGCTTCGTCCGCAATCGCCTCGACCGAGAAGCCGAGCGCGCCGAGCCTGCGCGTAATCAACTCCGCCTCCTCGCGCGTCGCGGCCCTTGCGAGCGGGAGCGCGAGCCCCGCTCCAACGCACGCTTCGAGCTGCGACCCTTCGCGCCGCAGGAACTCAGAGGCTTCCGCGAGAGCGCCCGGCGCGGGTTCCCCCGCGTTGCTTCGCGGCAGCAAGACGATGTTGAAGCCCTGCTCCCACTCCTCCAACTTCCTCAGCGTGGGGCGGCGCAGCGCCTCGCTCTCAGCCGTCACGGGGAGCGACGCGCCGCAGTAGATGCAGTTCATGCGCGTCGGCGGGTTGGCGCGCGCGCACTCGGAGCAGGCGATTAACTCACCGGCGGTAAACCTTCGGGGCGCGCTCTCTAAAGTCTCCGTCAACTCCGAAAACGCCGTGATGTCTTCTTCCTGAGACAAGAAAAGCCTCTTCCGTTCCTGAGATTCCGCTTCGACGCCCAAACTGGTGTCGCGGCCTGAGCGGCACGGCCCCTGCGGGAAGTCGATTGCCCAAAGCCGGTTCTTGAGTATAATCCTTCAAGGCGATTCCCCTATCAACAAATTTCGGTCTTCAAAGATGCGCTCTCTTAATCAACAAACCTTGCGCACGATTTTACGGGCGAGCGTTGTGGCGGCCCTCTCGCTCATGCTCTCGGCGTGCGCCGCCGCGACGCGTCCCGCAGACCCTTCGCGCCCTCGCGGCGCGGGCGACCAGCCCTACCCCATCACGCTCGCCTCGAACCCCGAGCGAGAGGCGAGGGCTTTGGCCGCGTGGCAGAACCTGTTCGGCGCGGGGGCCGCCGAAGCTCCCCCGGCCCTTGAGCTGCACCCCGTCACGGCGACGCTCCGTTCTCTGCCCGCGAATCTCTCTGCGCTACCGCGCATGCCGCTCGTCATCGTCAAAGACGTGCAGCAGCAGTCAGAAGAAGAGCTGCGCGAATCGCTGCGCCGCTTCATCGAGAGCGCCGCGCCTTTGCTCGGCGTCGCGCCCGGCGAGTTGTCGCTGATTGAGATTACGGATGCCGCCGGAGGCGCGCGGCGCGCGCGCTATCGCCAAGCGCCGTTCAGGTTTCCGCTGCGCAACGGCTACGGCGATATGGAGATAACCTTCACGCCTGACCTTCGCGTGACGGGTCTTTCCAGCACGGCCATCCCCGACACCGAAAGGCTCCGCGCCGCCATCACCGCTTTCAGAGGACAGCGGCTCACGGCGGAGAAGGCCATCGCCACGCTCGCCGACCGCGCCATCACCTTCAAGGACGCCAGCGGGAACGAACAGACGCACAACGTCTCCGCGACCGGCGATGCGACGGCGCGCGAGTTGGTCGTCTTCCCGATTCTTCGCGAAGGCGAAACGCCCTCGATTGAGCTTCATATCGCTTGGGAGATTTACCTCGGCGCGCAGAGCCCCCCGCTGCTCGTCTACGTGGACGCGCTGACGGGCGAACAGCTCTCGGCCACGGCGGCCAGCGGAGCCTGAGCGGCGGCCCTCTGGAAAGTCTTTGACTGCCCTTCCTCAAGACAAAATCACGCTTCCCGCTTGACCTCGCACGGCAACGGGCGGCATTCTAGGCTCTACTGTTATTTGAAATCGAAAGAATCAGAAACTCGAACGGGGTGTTTTCCGCATGCATTTTGATCCGACTAACAATATTTCGTGGCAGTTAGGTTACAGAGGCAGAGTGGCGGTTTTCATTGACGGCAACAACCTTTTTCACGCGG
>WUUC01016011.1_pt1 | contig 31089 bp, 16 predicted proteins | sample 6278441 | NCBI WGS metagenome assembly WUUC01 (sample SAMN13675441, study PRJNA597444) | soil metagenome | isolation source: soil | place: USA: Washington | collected 2017-10 | reverse complement strand
CCCGTGATCATGTCGAAGTTGGCGATGTTGAACACGATGCCGCGCGGCGCGCGCATCAAGCTCTCGACCAAGCTCGGGTACAAGTCGCGGCTCGCAAACACGATCGGCCCGCGCGTTTGACCCGGGCCGATGCGCAGGCTCACGGCCTGGCCTGTGAGGATCGTGCTCTCGGGCACGAGCGTCGCGATCGGGACCATGTTCGTCGGATCGTTTGGATCGCTGGTCGATGCACGCACCTCGAGGTTCTCGAGCGTGATCGCCACGTCCGAGGTATTCGAGAAGCTGAGGTCGACGAGCATGCTCGCGCCGACCACCTCGCGCGTGACCTCGGAGTCGCTGCTCAGCTCGAGGCCGTTCTCGATGCTCTGCGCGTAGGCCTGCTGCGTCGAGCGCTCCGAGGCGAGCGTGTTGGCCGTCGTGAACTCCTGCCCGCCGCTCACCATGAACTTGAAGTTCAAGCGGTCGAGCCAGCCGAACGAGAAGCCGGCGTTGCAGGCTTCGTCGGTCTGGCAGCTGTCGAGGCCGCCTTCGGCGCCGAGCAGCCAGTGGCCGACGGTCTGGTTCAAGCTGCTCGAGCCGCTCGCCGTCGCGTTCTCGAGCGCGCTCGAGACGCTGTTGGCCTCAGTCTGCGTCCTGCCTTCGGCGTCGACGTACGTGAAGCGCTGATCGAGCTGAAGCCGCACGCGGCCTACGCTGATGGCGTGATCGGGCAGATCCGCGATGCGCGGGTCGCGGTGGATCGAGAACAGCTCATCGCCGTCGCTAAAGCCGTCGCCGTCCGAGTCCGCGGTGAGCGCGTTGGTCTTGTACCACTCGACCTCGAGCAGATCGTCGAGGCTATCGCCGTCGCTGTCCTGGCGCGTCGCGTCGCTGTAGATGACGTTGTACTCGTCGTAATCGCTGATCAGGTCGTCGTCGGTGTCCCAGTCGCGCGGATCGGTGCTGATCGCGCGCTCGGTCGCGTCGCTCAACCCGTCGCCATCGGTGTCTTCGGAGTCAGGGCTCGATGTCACCTGGCGGCTGAACGTCTCGCCGGTGGTGAGCACGACGAACACTACCCAGCCGCGCTGCTCGTCGAAGTCCGACAAGCCATCGCCGTCCGGATCGGGCGTCGGGCACGCACAGGCGTCTTCGCACGACTCGCCCTCCTCACACTCGTCTTCGTCGGTGCAGTCGTCGTCGCTGCCGCACACTCCCTCGCCGAGGCCGTCGTGCTCGTTCTGGCAGCTCGTCACGCAGCTCCACGGCGTACCGGCGAAGCTCGCGCTGCGCGGGTCGTTCACGATGCCGGCCTGCAGCTCGCGCGGCGCGAGCTGGTTGCCGAAGCGGTCGCGAACGTTGGTGACGATCACCGTGTACGTGACCTCGTTCTGCGGGCGCGTGGTCAAGAGCACCGCCGTGCCGTCGTCGCCGAGGAACTCCGCTTCGACCACCGAGACCGCGCCCACCTCGGGGTTTACGTTGGCGATCACGATCGCGTAGTTGCTGGCGTTCTCGGCGTCGTCGCTCATCGCCTTGCTGAAGGTGACGACGACGGCCGTGTTGCCGACGGACGCGGCGCCGACGACGCGCGGCGCAGTGGTCGCGTCCGCGGTCTCGGGCGCGCCTTCGTACACGAACGTCCCGGTATCGCCGGCCCCGGTCACGATCGCGTTGCCCGCGCGATCGACAATGTTGCTGACTGTCACCGTGTACGTGACGTCCGCCTGTTGCGGCGCGGTGGTGAGCAAGATCTGATTCTGCTGCTCCGTCAGCACAGCGCTGACGATCGACAGCTCAGGGGCGATCGTGAAGTTGGCCGGGTCAGCAGACTCGGGCCGCACCGGCTCGCTGAACGTAACCAGGATCGTAGTGTTGCCGGTGCTGACCACGCTCAGCACGGTCGGCGGGATCTCGTCGTCGCTGGGGATGCCGTAGAAGTTGGCGAGGTTGCGCGTCGGGTCGACGGTGCGGCCGTCGCGCACGCACAACGAAGCCATGCAGCTGGCACCGGCGGTAGCGCGCACGCGTACGCGATCGATCATGAGATCCGCGGGCAGCGAGGTCACCGCGCCGAGGTGCAGCTCCGAGCCATCGCCCACCGTAACGGCCTCGCTCTGCGCGGCGGTGATCGTGAAGTCGAAGCCCGACGCGGTCGCGCTCGACAAGAAAACGACGATGTCGACTTGGCCGCGGCCGATCATGTCCAGCACGACCGTGTCCGCGCGCGTCGGCACGTCGAAGTCGATCGTAAGCTCTTCGTTCGCGGCGCTGCCGCTCGCGGACGCGCACGGGTTACCGCTGCACGTCGCGCTGCCTACGCCCGCGCCCGAATTGGACGTCTGCACGGTGCCCGCACTGCCGGGCGCTTCGGGATCGCTGTTGGACGAGCCGCCTCGGGCGACGCCCGTGCGCGCGGTGAGCCGAAAGCGCGACTCGGCGCTCTCGCTGTCCACAGGCCGCAGGGTCTGCGCACAAACGGCCGCGGAGCCGGAGGCGATAAAGCTCGTCAAATCACCGTCGTCGCAGCTGAAGCGCGACTTGATGTTCGTGACCTGGACCGTGTAGAGGCGGTTCTCCTGCGGCGTCGTCGTGAGCAGCACGGTTCGCAAGTCGTCGTTGAGCTCGGCCGCGGTGATCTCGATGTCAACGTCGAGATCGGTGTCGGGGTCGAGCAAGCGATAGAACGCTTCGTTCTCCGCGAGCTGGCGATCGAGCGGCTCGCTGAACGTGAGCTGCACCGTGGTGTCGTCGAGCGGCAGCGCGCTCTCGAGGAACGGCTCGCGCACGGACGAGCCGACGAAGCCCGCCGCGCCGATGCCGAGGTTCATGGCCAGCGTCAGCTCGTACTGCGTGGGCTGCTGGCGCGCGGTGGTCAGCGTGACCTCGCGGCCGCTGCTGCTCACGAGCGCGTTGGTGATCGGAAGCACGGCGCCGTTCTGGTCGCGGATCAACCACGTGCCCGTATCGCCGGCAGCAGAGCCGAGCGGTTCGGCCAGCGTGACCCGCACGTAGTGCTGACTCAGCGCGTCCGCCGCGATGACCTTCGACGGCGAAGGAGCGTCGTCGTCGGAGGAGCTCGTGCAGCCGAACCACGACAACGCCATGCCAAGGACGACCAGGGAGAGGACGGATCGCGTGCGCATCGATGGATCTCCAGCGTTCAGCAACGGGACGGACGCGCGCGTTCACCGGCTCGGTCTCGGTGGATACCGATTCCAAGCGGTGACGCAGAGCGCGCGATGACGGAGCAGAGCCCCTGCCCGTCCGCCGCTATGGCGCGTACGAGTACGCGCATCGCGCGCAGCGAGACAAGTTAATTCTTTGCGGGACGCTATCGGTCGCGCGGCCGCCGGCGGTCACGCGCGCGTGCTGCTGATACAAACGCACTAGTTATTATGCGTCAGCATGAACATGTTGCTCTGGCTAGCTCGAACGCAGCGTGGCGAGCACCGGGATCGCGACGCCCACCAGCATGATCGCGCCGCCCACCAGCTCATGCCCAGAAGGCAACGTGCCGAGCACCGCGAAGCTCAAGACCAGCGTGAGCGGCGGCGTCACGAGTGAAGCCAAGACCGTGGTGCTCGCGGCGACGTGCTGGGCCGACTCCATCGCGGCCAGGCGCGAGAGGAACGGCCCGAAGAACGCGGCCATGGCGGCGTAGAGCACGAGCGGCCCGGTCAACGCTGCGAGCGGCCAGCTGCGCTCGATCGCAAACCACAACACGACGCCCAACCACAGCCGTACCGCGTTCAAGAGCACCGGCCGCAGCACGCGGATGTGCTTGCGCGTCAGCACGCTCATGCTGCCAAAGCAGATCGCGGAGCCGACGCCGAAGATCGCGCCGAGCGGGTCTGCGTCCTCACCGAGCCGCAGCGCTGCGCCGCTCGGGCTGCTCAAGAGCACGAGGCCAACCGCAGCGATGGCGGTGCCGACCCAGAAGCTCGGACGAGCGCGCTCGCCGAGCACGAGCGGGCTGAGCAAGCCCACGACCAACACCTCGCAGCGCTGCATCACCGCCAAGAGCGCGCCCGAGATGCGCGCGACCGACTCTGCGCTCAACCAATTCCCGGCCAGCGAGAGCGCAGCGAGGGCCGCGGCCAGCTTCAGCGTGAGCCCGAGCGCGACCGGTGGCTGCTCGCGCGGGCCGAGCGTCGAAGACGAGGGCCCGAGCTGCACCGTAAGCGTGCTGAAGAGCGCCGCGCTCGCGAGCAGTACCAGCGTCGCGTGCTTGGCGTCGCCGTGGTGCTGCGCGAGCTTCCACGGGATCAAAAAGCACGCCGAGCACAGCGCGCCGAGCAGGGCGAAGAACACGCCGCGACGCGGCGAGACGTGCGCAGAAGCGAGTGCAGGCATAAGGCTTCAATCGTTCGTAGCGAGGCGCTGCGTGCTCAGCCGAGATGGGCGCGACGGATGCTCTCGACCGAGCGCTCGACATCGCTTGCGTCCGTAGTCCAGTTCGAGACGGAGATGCGCATCGCAGCGCGGCCATGCCAGGTGGTCTCGCTCATGTAGCAGACGCCTTCTTCCTGCACGCGGCGCACGACCGCGCGCGTGTGCGCGTCGTGCTCGGCGCCGCGCGGGTCGGCAAAGCACACGAGCGTCTGGTTGAGCACGGTCGGGGCGAGGAGCGTGACGCCCTGTATCGCGCCGAGCCGCACGGCGAAGGCGCGCGCGTGCTCGCAACAGCGCTCGACCAGCTCGGATACACCGCGCCGGCCGAGCTGGCGCAGCGCCGCGTACAGCGCGAAGCCGCGCGCGCGGCGTGAAAACTCGGGCGTCCACTCGGTCGGGCTGCGCGCGGCGATGTCGTCGGGGTTCGGGATGTACGCGGCGCGCACGGACATCGCGCGGTGGTGCGCAGCGCTGTCTTTCACCAGCGCGATGCCGCAGTCGTACGGCGTATTGAGCCACTTGTGGCCGTCGGTCGACCACGAGTCGGCGCGCTCGGCGCCGGCCGCGCGATCGCGCAAGCGCTCCGAAGCGCGCGCCCACAGCCCGAACGCGCCGTCGACGTGCAGCCACACCGCATCGTGCCCGACGCGCGCGCGGTGCGCGTCGATCGCATCGCAGACCTCCGGCATCGGGTCGATGGCGCCGGTGTTCACGTTGCCGATCTGCGCGCATACGAGCGTCGGCCCGTCGAGCGTCGCGAGCAGCTGCGCGAGCGCAGCCGGACGCACGCGGCCCTCTTCGTCCGTCGCGACGCCGCGCGCCGTCGAAGCTCCCAAGCCGAGCAACCGCAGCGATCGCAGGATCGTGTCGTGGCGCTCGTCGCCCACGACCACGTGCAGCTTGGGCGCACCGATCAAGCCGAGCGCTTCGACGTCGTGGCCGACCGCCGCGAGCAGGCGGTTGCGCGCAGCGGCCAAGCACGTCGTGCTCGCCATCTGCGCGCCGGTGACGAGCGCGCCGGAGCAGGTGTCGGGCAAGTCGAGCAGCTCGAGCACCCAAGCGAGCGCAATCTGCTCGGCCGCACATGCAGCAGGTGTCGCGACCGCCATGCCGGTGTTCTGATCCCACGCAGCGGCCAGCCACTCGGCCGCCACCGCCGCCGGTAACGCGCCACCGATCACCCAGCCGAAGAAGCGACCGCTCTGCGAAGACATGATGCCCGGGTCGCTTGCCGCGGCGAGCGCGCGCACCACGTCGGCTGCGGCAGTCGGCTCGAGCGCGAGTGGCTCGCCGAGCGCAGCGAGCAGCGCGGAAGGCGGCTGGGTGGCGCGCACCGGCCGCTCCGGCAGCTGCTCGAGGTAACTCAGCGCGGCTTGCATCGCGGGCTCGAGCGCCGCGCGCCAATCGGGCTTTTGCATGGCCCAGGCATAGCGCATCCACGCGCGCGCAGTACCGCTCGCGCGGCACCAGCTCGCACCGTAAATGCTCCCATTCGCCACCGCGGGCAGGCGCTTGACAGCTCGCGGCAGCGCCTTCACAACGCGGCCAGCATGCGCGAACGCCGCCTCGACGCCGCGCGCGGCCGTCCCCTCTGCTGAGCGCGCGCGATGCGAGATTGGTTAACCCGCTTGCTCTCCCCGGACCGTCGGTGGCGATACGCGTTGCTCGTTGCGATCGTCGCGTTCTTCGCCGTGCTCAAGGCAGGCTTCGACCCGGGTCTGGGTCGCCCCTGCACCGACGGCGACTACTACTTTCAAATCGCGCGCAACGTCGCTGAGGGCCACGGCTTCAGCACCAACGTCTCTCTCTACAACCAGGGCCTGCGGTACTTCCCGCACGAGATCAACCACAGCCCAGCGTGGCCGCTGACGATGGGGCTGCTAGGCAAGCTGTTCGATCTCGAAGCGGTCGCGCACATCGTGCCGGAGATCGCGTATTGCATCGTGCTCGTACTGCTCTACTTCCTGACCCTTCGCATCGCGCGCAGGACGAGCGACGGCGCGCCACTGCCCAAAGGCTTGAGCGGCAAGCCGCTGGACGTAGGTCACGTCGTGGTCGCTGTGTTCGCGACCAACATCGTCTTCTTCAAGGCGACGTCCACTCCGTACACGGAGGGCATGGCGTTCCTCTTCGTGTTCGCCGCCCTGATCGCGGCGGACGCCTCCGCCGACAAGCGCTGCGTGCGCCGGGCCGCGCTCGCAGGCGCGCTCGCAGCGCTGGCGTTTCTCACGCGCACGCAGATGATCGGCGTCGCGCTGGCGCTGCCGTTCGTCTTCGCACTGCACGGGCTCCGCGAGCGCCGCTTCTTCGCGCTCGCGGGCGCGGCAACGGCCGCGATGGCCGTCGTGGTCCTGCCTTGGTTCGCTTGGATCGCGAGCTGGGCGGACATCACGGGTTGGCAGACGTTCTCCGGCATGGGCTCGGTGCAGGAGATCCCAGAGCTGAGGTTCTTTCGCCAGACGGTGCCGGTGTCTTCCAGCACGGGGAAGCTGCGAACCGTGGCTGAAAGCCTCGAGGCCGCGTTCAAGCCCGAGAGCAAGTTCGGCTACGGCGCGTCGTTCGGCGTGGTGGTCTATGCGGTTCCGATCGCGATGCTCGCGGCTGTCGGCAGCTGGACCGAGATCAAGCGCATCGGCAGACGCCTGTGGTCGGCCGAAGGGTGCCTACTGTCGATCGTCGTGCTCACGACCTTCACGATGCTCGCGCCGCTGCACCTCGAGAAGCGCCAGTTCTTCCTCAGCTGGCTGTTCGGGTGGCGTCACGGCCTGCCGTTCATCCTGCTCATCGCGCTCGCGCTGCCCTACTTGTTCTTGCGCGGCGAGCGGCTCGGTCGCGGTCTAGCCGCCCTCTTGGTCGCGATCACGCTCTTTCATTCGGTCGACTCGATGGGCGTGCTGTTGAACAGGCGCTACGCCGCCGGGCCGATCGGGCCGGAGGCCGAGCTCGTGACCTTTATGGACGCGCAGCAGCCGCGGCCCAAGGTGATCACGACCAACGCGCAGGTTCTCGCTGCCTTCAGCCGGTCGTACTTCCACTGGATGGATTGCAAGGTCCCGGCCAAGCACACGCGCCTGCTGCTCGAGAGCGGCGCGGCGGAATACGTACTGCTCTATCCGAAGGAAGACCGCTGCGCGTTCTTCGCGTCGCTGCGCAACGAGATGGAGCTGGTGAACACGTTCAAGCGCGGCTCGAAGATCGAGCTGTGGCGTCCGAAAGTCGCTCGCCTCGGCGCGACGACGCCATAGCGCGCGAGCGGCTGCGACCGCTCCGCTCGAAAGGCAACGCGTGCGGCAACAGCAAGCAAGAGTCGCCGAGCTCGTGGCCCAAGTAGCCTTCGCGCTCGGCGTGCGCGTCCGCGCGCTCGAGCAGCGCGCTCGGCGCGAACGCCGTGAGCAGCGCGAAGTGGCTCGTGAAACGCGCGTGCATGCCGGTGAAGATGCCGTCGACGACGCGCAGCGCGTGGTCCGCGCCAAGCACGAGGCTCGCTTGTCCTTCGCCCGCGCGCACAGCGCCGTGCTCGAGCGCGCTCGCCTCGAGCGCCCGTACGACCGTCGTCCCTGCAGCGATCACGCGCCCGCCCTCGCGCCGCGCAGCCGCGATCGCAGCCGCGGCGCTCTCATCGATCGCGTAGCGCTCGACGAACGGTAAGCGCGCGTCGAGCTCGGCGGGACCGATCGAAGAGATGCCGGCTGCGTGCGTGACGCGCCCGAGGTGCACGCCGCGCTCCATCAGCGCGCGCAGCGCACCGAAGGTGAGCGGCCTGCCCGCCGAGGGCGCTTCGAACGCCCAAGGTCGACCGGCAAACCGGCTCTGCACATGAAAGAGCGACAGGCGCCCGCGAACGTAGGCGTATTGGATGGGTCGGCCGTGGCGGTACAGGCCGCGGTAGAGCGCGGCTTGCTCTTGATCGAAGCGCAGCTCGATCAAGCGCAAAACCTCGGGATCCACCGCGGTGACTCTTGCAGAGAGCGCCGCGCCGAACGAAAGCGGCTCGCCCGCGCGCACGACCGGCGCCGCGCTGCGCTGCTCGGTCGGCGTCCGGTAGTCACCCGCACCAAACAGCACCGCGCGAAACACGCCGGCTTCTCTTCCATGTCCGAGCAGGCGCACTTCGATCGCGCCGTCGCGCGTGTGCAGCGAGGCGGGCAGCGTCGCTGCGTCGTTGACGATCAGCGCGTCGCCGGGCTGGAGCAGCGCGGGCAAGTCGCCGACGCGAAGGTCTGCGACCGCATCGCTCGCCGGGTCGACCACCAGAAGGCGCTCCTCGAGGGGCTGATCACGCGGCCAGGTCGCGGCCTTCATGACGTCACCTCCTGCGGCAGCGCGGCTTGCGCTCGGATGCGCGCGCCCGACGCGATGCGCTCGCTGCTCTCAATCGCGTCGGCGATGCGGCGCGCGACGCCCGCCGGGTCTGCGAGCTGGCGCTCGTCTGCATCGGGCACGGCATCGCGATGCATCTGCGTACGCATCTCGCCCGGGTCGATCGACAACACGCGCACGCCGAACGGCAAAAGCTCGACCGCGAGCACGCGGCCCAGGTGATCGAGCGCGGCCTTCGACACCGAGTACGCGCCCCAGCTCGGGTACGCCTCGACGCTCGCATCCGAGCTGATCTGCACGATCAGCCCTTGCCGCCGCAGCGCCATCGAGCCGCCGATCGCCTTGCTCAAGCGAAACGGCCCGACGAGGTTGGTCTCGAGCACGTGCTCGAGGTCTTCGCACTCGGTGTCGAGCAAGAGCCGCAGCGGCGTCGGGCCGAGCGTGCTCGCGTTGTGCACCAGCACGCTCACCTCGCCGACCAAGCCCGCCGCAGCGCCCGCGATGGCGTGCGTTGCGTGCTTGTCCGAGACATCCGCCGCGAACGCGTGCGCTTCACCGCCGCGCGCTTTTATGCGGCTGACGACCGCCTCGAGCGCTTGCAGCTCGCGCGCCACGACGAGCACGCGCGCACCGCGCGCCGACAGCTCCTCGGCCAGCGCCGCACCGAGCCCGCGGCTACCGCCCGTCACCACGACCGCCTTGCTTCGTAGCTCCATCTGCGCCTCCTGTTGTTTCGTGCCTGCCCTACAACCTGGATCGCGCTTGCCGGTTCGCTGGCACTCGTGCCAATCCTTTGGCAGAAGGACACCGGCATGGATTCGACGCATAAAGACGCCCTCCCCGCTCGCCTCGGCAGAAACGTCAAGCAGCTGCGCGCTGCGCGCGGGCTGACGCAGGAGCAAATGTCCAAGCTCTCGGGTTTGCCGCGCGCGACCTGGGCCAACCTCGAGAGCGGCGCCGCCAACCCGACGCTCGCGGTCCTGCACCGCGTCGCGCTCGCGCTGCAAGCGCCGATCGAAGAGCTGATCGGAGAGCCGCGCGCCGAAGCCAAGCACTACCCCGCCGGCGCGTTGCCCACGCGCATGCGCGGCACGGTTCAGGTGCGCTCGCTCTTGCCCGACGACGTGCCGGGCATGGTGATCGAGCGCCTCGAGCTACCGGTCGGAGCGCGCCTCATCGGCGTGCCGCACACGCCGGGCACACGCGAATACTTCACCTGCGAGTCGGGCGCGATGGCGCTCGTCGCCTCGGGCCACAGCTACACGCTCGCGCCGGGCGACGTGGTGGTGTTCCGCGGCGATCAACGCCACTCGTACGCGAACACGGGCAAGAAGGTCGCGGTCGGCTACTCGGTGGTCGTGCTCAAGCCGGTCTAGAGCTCAACAGCCGCCGCCTTCGAGGCCATCGCCCGCGACGAAGGTGTCGCCTGCGCACGGGCGCGCCGCGCTGTACGCGGTGAGCAAGCTCGAGTGTGCGGACTGGAAGCACGTGCGAACGACATGACTCCAAGCGTAGCGCGAGCTCCGCAGTGGTCGCATGCGCTCAGACGTGCTTGCGGCTCTCGACCGAGTCTTCCCAGCGCGCCCAGAGAAAATCGCGTTCGACGGTCGAGATGCGTTCGCGCTCGACCACGCCCATCGCCGCGAGCACGTCGAGCAAAGGAATCGTGTCTTGACCTTGCACGCGCAGCAGCGTCTCGAGCTGCCCCCGCGAGATGTAGCCGAGGTCCATCGCGATCTCACCGAAGGGCCGCAAGCGATCGAAGCGCTTCCACGTCAGCACTGCGTCCACGTCGCGCGTGCGCATCGCGCCTTCGCGCACCGCGATCTCGCCGATCGGCGGGCGGCTGTGGCGTTGACGGTCCACCGCATCCGCGACTTCGGTCGTCGTCGCGATGTGCTGCTTCACCAGATACTCCTCGAGTCGCATGGCGTCCCCCTTCTGCCGAGCGCGCGCGCAGCGCGCATCGAGAGAAACAACAGCGTTGCGATGCGAAGCGTGAAGTCGAAGCTGTAGAAACAATTACTGCTTCGCGCGCGCTTCGGCCAGCAGCACGACCGTTTGTGATCCCGTGCAGGCACGCGGCGCGACCGGCGCACACGCGCTACTGCGCGTTTCGGCGAGCGCGGGCTTTCGCGCGGAGAAGGCCGCGTAGCAAAAGAGCACAGCCAGCGAGCAGCGCCCACGCGCCCTCGCCGCGCGGCGCGGCTACGGCCGAAACGCTGCAAGCACCACCGCTGATCGCGCCGCTGCTCAGGTAGTCGGGAGATCCATCGTTATCGCGGTCCTCGCGGCCCTCTTCGGCATCGGAGAGGCCGTCGTTGTCGGAGTCGATATCGAGGTAGTTGGGCGTTTCATCGTGGTCGAAGTCAGCGCCGCGCTGCTCGCCGTCGCGACGCTCGTCCTCGGTCGAGATGCCATCACCATCGTCGTCTGCGTCGAGGTGATCGGGAGCACCGTCGCCGTCGGTGTCGAGGAAATCGCCCGAGCGCTCCTGGCGAGTCGGCACGCCATCGCCGTCGTCGTCGGCGTCGAGGTGATCGCTGCGGCCGTCGCCGTCGGTGTCGCGCGGCTCGCCGTCTTCGAGCTCGAGCATCGTCTTCCAGCCATCGTCGTCGTCGTCGCGATCGATATGGTTCGGCAGGCCATCGCGATCGGTGTCGACGTCTTCGCGCACGCGCTCGCGCGAGGTCGGCAGGCCGTCGTCATCGTCGTCCGTATCGTCGACGTCGCGCACGCCATCGCCGTCGCTGTCGCGGCACGGCTGCATCGGGCACTCGAGCGCGTCCGTGATGCCGTCCTGATCGGCGTCGTCGGGCACCTCCGTCGGATCGAGAAAACCCGGAACGCCGTTGTCGTTCGCATCGCCGGCGACTTCGTCCTTGTCGCTCACGCCATCGTTGTCGCTGTCGTCGTCGAGGTGACTGGGGATGCCGTCGTCGTCCGGGTCGGTGTCGTCGGACGCTGCGAACTCGTCCGCGGTCGGGATGCCATCACCATCGTCATCGGCGTCGAGGTGATCGGGGCGGCCATCGCCATCGGTGTCGCGGTCTCGCTGCCCGGGGCGCTCGTCCTTGGTAATGAGGCCATCGCCGTCATCATCGGCGTCGAGATAGTTCGGCGCGCCGTCGTCGTCGGTGTCGAGCGTGCGGCGACCTTCGTCCGGCGTGGGCACGCCGTCGTCGTCATCGTCGAAGTCGTTGATGTCGGGGTCGCCGTCTCCATCCGTGTCGGGGCAAGCGCCCGGCCGCGGGCACTCGATGGCATTCGCGATGCCGTCGTGGTCGGAGTCCTCAGGTGCAGCACCGGAGTCGAGGTAGTCCGGTACGCCGTTGCGGTTTGCGTCGGCGTGATCTTCGAGCGCGTCCGGCGCGTCGTCGTCGTCGCTGTCTTCGTCGCGCCAGTTCGGCAGGCCGTCCTCGTCGACGTCTTCGCCGTATGTCTCGGCATCGGCCAGCTCGAGGCTGGTCGGCAACGTGTCGCCGTCGTCGTCAGCGTCCAGGTAGTCGGCGACGTCATCGCCATCGGTGTCGCGCGCGTCCTTGGGGTCGCCGTCAGCATCGGGATCGGCAGCCTCGCCGCGCGTCCCTAGGCCGTCGCCATCGTCGTCCGCGTCGAGGTAGTCGAGCAAGCTGTCGCCGTCGGTGTCGCGATTGGCGCCGCCCGGGCGCTCCTTGTCCGTGTCGAGGCCATCGCCGTCGTCGTCGGCGTCGAGGTAGTCATCTAGGCCGTCCGCGTCGGCGTCCTGCGCGTCGTTGGGAAAGCCGTCGCCGTTGAAGTCGGACTCTTCCGCGGCGGTGACGACGCCATCGCCGTCGTCGTCGTCATCGAGGTAATCGGGCGCCGCGTCCGCGTCGACGTTGCGCGCATCGCGCGGGTCGCCGTCGCCGTTCGGGTCGGGATCTTCGGACGCCGTGCGAATGCCATCGCCGTCGTCGTCGGCGTCGAGGTAGTCGGCGAGCTCATCGCCATCGGCGTCTTCGTCGCGAGCCTCGTGGGCGGTGTCGATGCCGTCGCCGTCGTCGTCGGCGTCGCGGTGATCGTTGTGCGTATCGCCGTCGGTGTCGCGATCGAAGCCTTCGGGCCGCTCGTCGCGCGTCGGCACGCCATCGCCGTCATCGTCAGCGTCGAAGTGGTCGGGCGTCTCGTCGCTGTCGAGGTCGGCGTCGCTGTCTTCGGGTCGCTCGTCGCGCGTCGGTACGCCGTCACCGTCGTCGTCGGCGTCGCGGTAGTCGGGCACGCCGTCGTCATCGAGGTCGCCCGTATCTTCGGAGAGGGTCGGGATGCGATCGTCGTCGTCGTCGGCGTCGAGCGCGTCGATCAGGCCATCGTCGTCGCTGTCGTCATTGCTCGCGTCGCCGTCGTCGTCGGCGTCTTCCTCCGCGCCGAGCACTCCGTCCTCGTCGTCGTCACTGTCGAGATAATCGACGACCTCGTCGCTGTCCGCGTCGTCGTCGCTCCAGTCGAAGTTGCCGTTGCGGTCCTCGGAGCGCGTCGCGACGCGGTCGCCGTCATCGTCGGCGTCGAGGTAGTTCGGGGTCTCGTCCGCGTCGCTGTCGTCGTTCCGCGGGTCGAGGTCGGCGTTCAGGTCTTCGTCGCGGCTCGGCAAGCCGTCGTCGTCGTCGTCGCTGTCGAGGTAGTCGGCGCGGCCATCGAGGTCGCTGTCGTCGTCGATCGGGCTGCCGCTGCCGTCGTGATCCTCGAGCGCGGTGTCGATGCCATCGCCGTCGTCGTCGGCATCGAGATAGTTCGGCGCCGCGTCGCCATCGAGGTTGTCGTTTTGGACCGAGCCGCTCGCGTCGAGGTCTTCGTCGCGCGTCGGGACGCCGTCGCCATCGTCGTCGCGGTCGAGGAAGTTCGGCCTGCCGTCGTCGTCGGTGTCGCGTGCGAACGGATCGCCGCCAGCATCTTCGTCGGCTGTGGGTAGCGTGTCGCCATCGTCGTCGGCGTCGAGGTAATCCGGCGTACCGTCGCTGTCGGTGTCCCGCGCGATGAACGTGGCGCCGTGCGCGGCGCCCTCATCGCGCGTCGGAATGCCGTCGTTGTCGTCATCGGCGTCGAGCTCGCCGCCCGGCTGCTCGAACGCGTCGGGCACGAGGTCGCCGTCTTGATCCGGGCCGAGTGGCCCCGGCGGCGGAAGCTCGAAGCGACCATCGCTGCCATGGTTCGCGCCGAGCTGCGCGCCCTCGGGCCCGAGGCCCGCCTCGCCGTGGACGACGTCGAACGTGCAGCTCGAGGTCTCGAACGTGCCTTGGTAGCTGAAGCGACCGCCACCACCTCCGCCGCCCGTCCCATACGCAGCGTCGGTGCTGCCACCCGCGCCGCCGCGCGCGCTCGCCCTGCACGCGACATTGCCGGTGGCTTGCACGAGCACGCTGCCGCCCGCGCCGCCGCCGCCCGCGCCATCGCTTGCAGCCGGGCTCGCGGCCTGGCCATCCGCGCGCAACACGCCGGTGCCGCTGAAGCTCGCGCCGCGCACCATGATGACGCCGCCGCCCGCGCCGCCCGCGCTCGCGCCGCCGTTGCGGTCATGGCCTGCGCCGCCGCCCGCGCCGAGCGTCAGCGTCGCGAGCAGCGATGCGCTCGAAAGGCCCGCGCCGCCGATGCCGCCGATCGCGCGCGGTTCGCCTTCGACGAGATCGGCGCTCTGTCCACCACGACCGCCCTGGCCGGCGTTGCCGCCGCCGCCGCCGCCACCGCTCACGCACACCCCGCCGCCACCGCCGCTGCCGATCGCCGCGCGGCCGGTGCTCGACGCGCCGTATGCGCTGCTCACGAGGCCTTCACCGCGCTGCGCGCCGAGCGGTGCGCTCTCGTCATCGCCGTCGCAACCCACGCTGCTCGATGCGTCGAGCACGACTGCGCCGCCGCGATGACCGCGACCGCTCACATCGATCGCACCCTCGATGACGAAAGCGCCGCTCGCGAAGACGACGGCGATGCCGCCGGTCTGCGTTGCGGCGCTCCAGGTTTGCGCCGCGATGCTCGCGCCGGCCTGCACCGTCACCGTCGTGTGCTCGGGCACGCGCACGACCTGCGTCCCGCCCGCGGGAAACGCGCGCAGCATGTCGCTTTGCAAGCGCAGCGTGCCGGGGTTGGTGCTCGAGACGCGCGCCAGCTCCCAGCCGCCGACGCCGCTGCGCGCGAGCTCGATCGGAGCGCCCTGCGCCGCCTCGGCCGGCAAGCTCGCGGCTTGCCAGATCAAGATCAGATCATTGGCGCCGAAGCCCGCGTTGCTCGCCACCTCAATCGAGTCATCACCGGCCGCGATGGCGGAGGCGACCGCGGTGTACGTGTTCACGATGCGGTTCGACGTCGAGACGGTGAGCGCGCCGTCCGAACCGTTACCGGCATTGAAGACGTCGGGCGATGCGGCGCTCGGCCGCGCGCTGAGCACGACCGCGAGCGCAGCGATCGCAGCCCACAAGCGCGCACGCGTCACGAGCCACCGCCGGGATCGATCAACCGAAAGCGCACCGTGAGCGGGACGCCCGAATGCTCGACCTCGCCGATGACGACTTGCGGCGTCGAGCTCTCGTAGCTGCCTTGGGTCGCGCGAACGCGCAGGTATTCGCAGCCGCCCGCGCCGCTCTCGTCAACACACTCGGTGACCGCTGCCTTGTCGCACGCCGCATCCGGGCCTTCCTGCACGAGGATGCTCGGATCCGCGCCTTCCGCGCGATCGACGCTCACTTCGAGATCGGCGTCGCTCGGCAATTGCACGGTGTAGACGATGTCGCGTGCGGTACCGGCCGCGCACTTGTCGAGGCTCGGCACGAGGCCGTTGGTGCTCGCCGCACCCGCCTCGTGAACCACGCCATCGCCGTATTCGAGCGCGCGCATGTCGACGACGAAAGGTGACGCGCACTCGCCAGCTCCAGAAGGGGCAACTTGGCTACCCGCGCCCAAGCAGGCCGCGCCTTGGTCGCCCTGCGCGCCATCGGTCAGTGCGCCGCCATCGCTGACGCTGCCGTCCGCGTCGCCGTCGCCATCACCGTCACCATCACCGCTGGCGTCGGTGGCCCCCGAGCCGCCACCACCCTCACCGCCTCCACCGCTGCCGCCACCACCTTGGCCGCTCATCCCCGCTGCTGCAGCGTCGGCAGCTGCGTCGCGCCCGTCTGCGGCATCGCTTTCGCCTTGGCCGCCCGCATCGCGCGCGCCCGCGTCTGCGTCGACGACGACGCCATCACTCCCCGCGGGGTCACTTGCTTCACAGCCGAGTGCGCATGCGACGATCCACACGGCCGCGCTGCGCAACGACGACACCTTCATCGACGAGCGCGTGCCCACAAGAACCGCCCCTTGCCGCTTGTGCCTGCCCGACAGCTGCCCGCATTGGAAGCGACGCAAAAATATGTCTGGAGCGCCCTCCGAGTCGATTGCGCCCTTGTCGGATTCCACTATCGCAGTAAAATAGGGCGATGACAAGAATTCAGACCGCATGGCTCGCGGCCATTTTGATGGTCGTCGCCTGCGGCGGGGGCGGAGGTCGCCCCAGCGCTCCTGCGCAGAACGAGCCCCAGGAGGAGTGCGTTGACGCAGACGGTGATGGTCGCGGCGAGCACTGCGAAGACGGACCCGACTGCGACGACACCGATCCGAGCGCAGGCAAAGAATGCATGCGCTGCGCGCAGCCGAACACGGGTTGCGCGTGCGTGCCCGGCTCGCTGCCCGAGGGCTGCTTTCTCGACAAGACGCAAGCCGACGACGGCACCGTCATGTGCCACGAGGGCACGCGCTATTGCCGCGAAGGCACGTGGAGCTCGTGCGAAGACGTGCACTCGTATCCGCAGCCCGAGCACCAAGGTCAATCGTCGCTGATCGATATCGATGCCGGCGCCGTGCAGTGCAACGACTGCAGCGTCGCGTGCTTCCGCGTAAGCGATAACCTCGACCCGATCGACGGCGGCCTCAACAACGGCAACTCGAACGGCACGGCGTTCGTGCCTGGCGGTGGTCTGACGCTCGGTACGCGACCGCTCGATGGCGGCATCGATCCCGAGGACCCGCCCTACGATCCGTCGACGTGCATGATCGGCGTCGCGCCCGACATCGACTGCGACGGCATCCCGGATGAGTACGACCCGTTCCCGAACGATCCGCCGTTCGCGACCGCCGCGCCTGGCTTGTTCCTCGACATCGGGCCCGGCGAGACCGGCACCGGCGTCATCGATCTCGACTTCTTCATTAACTCCGCGGACGTCTACTTCTTGATCGACCAGTCGGCGTCGATGACGGATGAGCGCGACAACCTCAAGGCGGACCTCGTCAGCGGCGACTTCATCGCCGACAACAACTACGACTGCGCCGACGTCAACCTCAACCACATCGCCGACGACAACGGGCTCAAGGCCCAGGGCATCGTCGGCGCCATCAAGTGCATCATCCGCGACGCGAGCTTCGGCGTCGGCTACCACCGCGAGATCCCGTTCACCGACTACGCCGACAACAAACAGATCGCGTACGACAACTACCAAGACATCACGAACGTCGTCGCCGACATGGTCGCGGGCGTCAACCGCCTCGACACGATCGGCAACATCGACTGGCCCGAAGCCTCGATGCTCGCGCTGAACAACGTCGTGACCGGCAACGGCATGTACTTCGGCACGACCAAGCGCGGCATCCCGCCGCGCGTCGATTGCCCGGCCGGCACGTGGGGCTACCCGTGCTTCCGCGACAGCGCGATCCCGATCGTGATCCTGATTACGGACGCGATGATGCACAACGGTCCGGACAACAACCGGTTCCCGTACACCGCGAGCAAGCTCGGGCTGACGCGCGGCACGAGCGCGCAGTACTTCCCAGTCAACACGACGAACGAGACGTTCCTGACTGCTTACAACGCTGGGGATCTGACCTCCACCGTCAAGACGTTTACCGGCGACAGCTCGACCATGACGTCTGCGATCGATCGCTCGACGCTCTCCTGCCTCACGCAGAACGGCGGTGCAGACGCCTTCTTCCGCTTCGACCTCACGCAGACGCGAACCGTGCGCATCAGCAGCGAAGGCTCGCGCTACGACACGGTGGTCGGCTTGTACGCGGGCCAACCGCAGACGCCGACCGTGTTGCCCGCCTCGGCCAACACCAACGAGACGGCTGCGACCGCGACCGATCTCGGCAACATCTCCGGCGCGAGCGTCAGGATCACGGGCAACACCACGGCGATGACGTCGCACTACGACTGGTCGACGGTGCAGTGCAACGCCGATCCAACGGCGCGCGACGCCGTCTACAGGTTCAATGTCACCGCGCCGACCAACGTCGACATCAGCACCGCGGGCTCGGCCTTCGACACCGTGGTGAGCCTGCACAGCGGTGTACCGCCGCTCTCGCCGACCTATACGGCGTCGACCAACACCAACGAGAACCTCGAGAGCGCGACGTTGATGGGCAACGCGTACAACTCGGTGCTCGCATACTCGGGCAGCACGACCGGGCGCACCGCGAACTATCAGGGCGCTGAGCTCGGCTGCGGCGCCGACACCACGTCGCCGGACGTCGCGTACAGGTTCACGCTCTCGCAACCGACGCGCGTGCGCGTCTCGACCGAGGGCTCGGCGTACGACACCGTCATCGGTCTCGTGGGCGACACCTGCGGTGGCACGCCATCGACCCCCCCGACGACGACGGACACGAGCGGCTCGACCGCGACCACGGGCACCGCGCACACGTTCCTCGCGGGCTCGATCGTGATCCCGATGGACACGACGTACCAGAACCTCGGGATGCTGCGCGCGTACGGCCTCGTCTACACGCTGCTCAAGAACGACATCCCCGTCAGCTGGGTGATCAAGAAGAACAAGATCCACAACGAAGCGGACTTCACCGCGTCGGCGACCAACTACTCGAACCCGCTCATCACGATCACGAACCACGGCTACCGCGGCGGACCGTTCGTGATCGACTCGACCGACGCGACGCGCGCTGCGTCGATCATCACCGCGTACCTCGTCACCAACCCGACGGTCGCGGTGCACCGCCTGACGACGAGCTTCGAGCAGCTCGTGCGCCGCCAGCTCTCGGGCGCACCGCGCATGGCGCTGATGCTCGATGGCGGCGAAGCGACCGCTCGCGCGTACCTCGCGGCTGCGGGCATCACCGACTCCGCGGGCACCGCCTTTCCGGACGCGGCCGCGGACACGCTGACTGCGGCCGAGCTCGCGGGCGCGACCACGACGGCGATCAACGGCGCGCTGTTCGATAGCGGCGGAACGCCGCGCTACTGCGGGCTCATCTCGACGGGCTGGCCCGCCGCCAGCGCGGTCACCGCGCAAGGCCTCGAGGTCGTGCGCGAGACGCGCGCATTCCTCGAGCACCCGGTCTCGTTCTTCGCGCAAGCGCAATCGGTGCTGTCGTTCGAGGGCTCCACCAACGGCAGGTTCATCACTCAAGCGGGCTACACCGCTGGCGGAGCGCTCACGAACCTGTTCGAAGCCAATATCGATACGCCGTACGCGCAGATCGATGGCTCGCTCAGCGGAGGCGGCGGCTCGGTGCCCTCGCTCGCGTTGCCTCAACCCGACCATTACAAGGACGGAGATGCGCCCATCTTCGGCAAGGAAGACGGCTCGATCGGCGAAGCCGATCTGTGGGTGACGGCGCGCCTCGACGGCGATTGCTCGATCCTCAACGCGAGCTGCGGCGCCGGCGAAGCACTCGGCACGATCAACTACCTGGCCGGTCAGACCTACTCGACCACGCTCCCGCCGCTCACGAATTCGAGCTCAAACGGCGTGCGCCTGTTCCTCAACGCGCTCTTCGCCGCCGACTGCAACCTGCGCGAGCAAAAGCCGGCGCCGACGATCTCGTTGACCGGCAACACGGTCTCGACCTCCGCGAACGTGACGTACACGATCACGTACAACAACGACGGCGACGGCGTCGCGCACAGCGCATACATCGAGTACCCGCTGCCTGCCGGCGCGACGTTCGTGAGCGCGACCGGCGGCGGCACCTTCGCGAGCGGCAAGGTCACCTGGACGCTGCCGAGCCTCTCGGTCGACGAGACCAGCTCGTTCACCGTCACGGTTCAGTATCCGGCGTACGCGTCGTACGCGAACCAGGCGACGATCTTCTACACGCAGGGCAACACCACGCGCAGCGCCTTGAGCTGGGTCGTCACGACCAACTACACCAACGCGGGCGACCTGATGTGCACCGCGCTCGGCGTGAACAACGTGACCGTCGCCGGTACGAGCCACGAGACGCAAGCGAACGCCTACTCCATCGGCCAGGTCGCGGGCCGCATCTATCGCCTTACGGGCACCACCGCCGGCATGGCCGGCAACTACACGACGGCCGAGACCGGCGCGACGTGCGGCGCTGCGCTGGCCGGCCCCGACGCCGCGTACACCTTCACGCTCGGTCAGGCGGCGAACGTCACGATCAGCACCGAGGGCACCGCGTGGGACTCCACGCTCGCGCTCTACAACGGCAGCGTCTCGCCGAGCGACACGGTCGCCGCGACCAACACGAATGAGACGACCTCAGCGCCGACAGCGCTCGGCCCGGTCAACGGCAAGCGCATCGCCCTGAGCGGCGCGACCACGCAGTCGATGATCGCGAACTACACGACCGAGGTCGGCTGCACGTCCGACGCGAGCGCGCCCGACGCCGTCTACAGCTTCACGCTCACCGCGCCCACCACGGTTAAGCTGAGCACCGCGGGCTCGAGCTTCGACACGGTCCTGAGCCTGCACAACAACCCGATCGTGGCGCCGCCATCGACGACCGTCACCACGCTCGCGAGCAACACCAACGACCGCACGCAGAGCGCCTACGCGTTCCCGGTCGCGGTCAACGGCGCCGACCAGACGTTGGTCGCAGACTCGGGCTCCCTGGCCGCGCAGTACGCGCTCGCGAGCAGCTGTTACAACCTGAACTTCCTCGAGTCGCTCTTCGGCGGTGGCTCGAGCGCCGCGCCGGATGCGGTGTTCTCGTTCCGCGTCAACACCGCGGGCAACTTCGACATCAACACCAACGGCACGGGCTACGACAACGTGCTTGCGGTCTACCCGCAGCCCGCTCGCTTCACGACGCTGCCCGTCGACGACATCGGCGAAGCCGACACGACGCTTGCAAACCGCTGGCCCGGCGGCAGCGTGACGCAGAGCGTGATCAACGTCAGCGGCACCACCAACAACAACGCCAGCACGTGGACCGCGACGGACTGCAGCGCGACCGCAAGCGCCAGGGACGCGTTCGTCGCGTTCTCGGTGACCGGCGCGGGCAACCGCTCGATCACGCTCGACACCACCGGATCGAGCTTCAACACGGTCGTGATGCTCTACCAGTTCACGAACGCAGCGCAGACGACCTACATGCCGCTGCAGTGCGACGACGACATCAGCGGCTCGAATTCGGCGTCGCTGCTCACGCGCTCGCTCTCCGCGGGCAACTACTTCGCGGTGATCACCGGCGACAACGCCAGCGACGACGGCACCTACCAGCTGCGGATCTCGGACGGCACGCCCTCGACCAACCAAACGGCGTGCAACGACGACAGCGGCGCGGACGGCTCCGACGCGCGCCTTGCGACCCAAGCGCTCGGCGTCGGCGACTACTACGCGTTCGTCAAGGGCGTGTACTCGTCGTCGGGCGGCGCGTACACGCTGCAGATCCGTGACAACTCGCTGCCGACGACCAGCACGCCCAACCGCGTCGACTGCAACGACGACGCCAACAGCACGACGCAATCCGAGCTCACTGCCTCGCTCGGCATCGGCACGTACTACGTCGTGGTGAAGGGCGGCACGGCAGCCGCGAAGGGCACCTACGCGCTCACGGTCGAAGACACGCTCAACCCGCCGGTGGGCGCGATCATGGAGTGCGACGACAACGACGGTCCGAGCGGTTCGTCGATCATCTCGCGCTCGCTCGCGGCCGGCACCTACTCCGTCGTGCTCAAGGGCAAGACCGCGGCCGCCAGCGGCGCGTACACCCTGCGCGTGCTCGATCAGAACGCCTCGGTCGGCACTATCCTCGAGTGCAACGACGACGCGGGTGTCGACGGTAGCTCGGTCATCGAGCGCAACCTCGCCGCAGGCAGCTACTACGTCATCGTCAAAGGCGACGGCGCGGGCGAAGGCGGCAACTACAAGGTCTCGGTACGCGACGTTACGAACCAAGGCTATCGATTCTTGCAATGCGACGATGACAGCGCGGCCGCGCTCACGTCGCGCATCACGCGCGATCTCACGCCCGGCACGTACTACGCGGTCGTGAAGGGCGATGCGGCCGCCGACCGCGGCGCGTACTCCCTCGTGGTTCAAGACACGGCAAACAGCCCGCTCGGCGCCATCTCGTGCAACGACGACGGCGGTACGTACAAGACATCCGTCATCTCGCGCTCACTGAGCGCGGGCACGTACTACGTCGCGCTCAAGGGCTACAGCGCCACCGAGAAGGGCAAATACCAGCTCACGATCGGCGGCGGCACGACCTCGAGCGGCTCCTACGTACCGCCCACGTGGTCGCAGACGCTGACCGCGCTCAACAACCGCGGCGTGCGCGTAATCCCCGTTCTCTCGTGCCAGGACGACCCCGACCACGGCGACAACGATGGCGACTGCGAGGACACGCGCGAGCAAGCCATCACGCTCGCCAACAGCACGGACGCGCTCGGCATAAACGGTGAGCCGCTGGTCTTCGACATCGATCGCGACGGCGATGGCCTGTCGCGCAAGGTGGTCGAGGGCGTTGCCTCGCTCGCCGAGTACCTCGAGATGGACGTGCGCGTCGTCGTGAAGTTCGATCCAGACGCAAACCCCGGCTTCACCGTCGCGATCGCCGCGGTCGATGAAGTGGGCGACGGCTGCAGCGGCTTAATCGGCAGCGAGCACCAAAACTGCGCGCCCGGCGCGACCCCGCGCTTCAACATCGCGTTCACCAACCCGCTGCCCGGCGTGCCGCACCACCCGACCGACCCGAACGGCGGCTACACCTTCCGAGCGCAGCTGATCGGCGACGATCAGTTCATCGTTGAGGAAGTGCCGATCTACATCATCCCCGAGCGCCTCGAGCCGGTCGGCCCCGAGGAGCCGCCGATCTACGAAGAGGGCTCGTACTGGCAAGACACGGCTTCGCCCGGCTGCAGCGGCTTCAACCAGCTGCCCGACTGGCGCGACCTGTCGTGGGACGCTGACGTCTACGACAACACCACGATCCGCTTCATGGCGTGCACGTCGGGCACGGTCGCAGGGCTGAACAGCTGCGTGCCCAAGGAGATCGCATCGGTCACCGGCGCTGGCCTGTGCGACGCCGATTCGGATTGCGAGGTCGGCTACTGCGATACGGGCATCGGCGTGTGCCAAGTCGCGCGCGTCGGCATGTGCCTCAACGACATGCAGTGCGGCGTCGGCGCGTTCTGCGACGAGACCGTCGAGCAATGCACGTACTTGCGCCAGCCGGTTTACATCGGCGCGGTGCTCGGCACCGACAACTTCGCGCGCTACCTGCGCATGACGATCGGCATGAGCGTCGTAGTGCCGTACGAAGACCCGCCGGTGCTGCACCGCTGGGACATGACCTACTACTGCAACAACGCGCTATGAGCGCGCCTTTGGGGATGCTCATGAAATGGCGTCGTAGCTTGATCATCACCGCGCTCGCGCTCGCACCTGCAGCAGCGTGCGGCGATGACGCCGGCTTCATCGAGGTCGGCGCGGGTCGCGACGCTGAAGTCGACGACGCCGGCGGTACGCAAGGCGACGCGGCGACCGACATGGACGCCGCGTCCGACATGGACGGCGAAACGAACATGGACGGCTCGGCCGCGGGCGGCGACGCGAGCGACCTCGACAGCAGCATCCTCGACGAGCTGCTCTTGCCCGACGGCTCGGTGATCCTCGAAGACGGCGGCATCCTCTTGCCGGACGGCGAGGTGATCGACGAGGAAGTCGCCGAGATGCGCTACGGCACCGACCTCGACGTCGGCGCGTGTCAGGTCTCCGATCTCGATCTGATCGAAGCCGACGTGGACTTCGCCGACGAAGGCGGCTTCGCGCTCGTGCCGAGCTTCGTGACCGGCTTCGGCGTCGCGTTCCACGCGACCACCCCGGAGACCTCGTGCGACGAAAACATCAAAGTCGCGCAGCTCGAGACCACCGGCGCGCTGCAAACACCCGTGTCGTTGCTCTCCGATTGCAAGACGATCACCGACGTCGCGCTGCTCGGCATCGCCGACGGCTGGCAGCTCGCGTGGGTCGACAACGCCACCAACTCGCGCGAGCTGCATACCGCGCAGCTCGCGGGCCTCGACGAGGCGATGCAGATCGGCATCGAGGGTCGCGTCACGCTCACGTCGGACAACGACGACCAAGAGTTGCGCCCGACGCTCGCGATGATCGGCAAGCGGCCGTTTCTCACTTGGATCACGAGCCGGGTCGAAGGACCGAGCGGCATGCGCGTCGATCGACGCCGCGTCATGGGTCGCTTCATCGATGAGGATGAGTCGTTCGCCATCGTCGACGAAGCGGCCGATCACTTGCCGCAAGCGCTCGCCTTGACGCGCGTCGCGATGGAAGGCCGCAGCGCGCTCGCGTGGGTCGGCCCGCAGAGCAAGCCCGGCGTTTGGCTTCAACCGCTCGACGAGACGGGTCACGCGCGCGGCACACCGCACAAGCTCACCGATCGCGTGGGCGCAAGCTCATCGGTCGACGTCGCGCATCGCCTCGACGGCGCCGCCGTCGTGTACTCGATCGTGATTGATGACTTGCCGCAGGTGCGCTTTCGCCGCCTCGATGAGCTCGGCGACCCGCGCGACGACGAGCGCGCGTTGATCTCACCGCCGCTGCGCGCACAAGATGCCTCGCTCGCCAGCCTCGGCGGTTCCTACGCCGTTGCGTATCGCGCTCTACCCGGCGACGGCCAAGCGAGCCCGGAGATCCGCCTGATGTTCGTTTCGCGCGAGGGCAACGTCACGCGCGACTCCGCCGGTCGACCGATCTCCTTCTTCGTCGCCGAGTCGACGCTGTCGACTGGCCGCACCTACGTGGAGGTGTCGAACGACGGTCTCTTGATGATCGGCTGGCTTGACGCCGGCGAAGACACCAATCGCTTGAAGGTCGCGCGCCGCCGCCTCGACTGCGGCGGCGGCGAATAATCGGCGCCAACTCTCGGCGCGACGCTAGCGCCTCAGTCGGCCAGCTCCTCGATGTACGTGAGGATGCACGCCTTCTCCGCTGTGGTAAGCGGGTTGCCCGTGAGCGGCATCGGCGCGCCGCACGGCGCGGGGGTCTCGAGCTTGGTCAAGATCAAGCTCTCCTCCGGGGCATCCATGTTGATGTACTGGTGATCGGCGCAGAGCATCGAAGCCTCCTGGCCGATCAAGCGCTGAGGCAAGCCGCTGGCCTCGAGGTCGAGCGGGTTCTGGGCCGCCGTCGCGTGGCAAATCGTGTCCGCGCAGCGCGGCTTCAACAGGTCCTCGAGCACGTCGCCGCAGGCGCCGCCGCCGCCCATGCCGCCGGCGCCACCCATGCCACCGCCGCCGCCCGTGCCGCCCATACCGCCGCGGCCGCCGGTCGTCCCGCCAGCACCACCTGTACCGCCGCTGGTGCCAGCACCACCGTCCGGATCGCCTTCGCCAATCGCGGCGTAGATCGCGTCCGCGTTCTTGAGCTCACCGGGCTCGAGGCAACCGGCGAGCAGCAACATCAACGCGACCAAACAGCTGAAGCGGCTCACGGCGTACCTCCGAGTCGCACGCGCAGACCGATCTGCCCGGCGAAGTATTGATCCACGATGCCGCCCGCCACGGGCCGGCCGATCGTCGCGTCGTTGACGGTGGGCTCGAGCGTGATCGCGTAGCGACGTGCCGCGAGCGAGATCATGAGATCGAGGCTGTCGAGCAGCGCATACGCGAAGCTGAGGTTGCCTTCCATCGCGAGGCCGCTCGCTTGCGGGAACCAGGTTTCGACTTCGCCCAGCCCGAGCAGAGGCATGAGCGCGAGGCCCGCGCCGATGCTGGCGCTGTCGCCGAGCGCGAGCTTGGCGTCGATGCCCAAGCGCACGTACGAGTAACCGGCCGAAGGGATCAGCGGGTCGATCGCGACGTTGTTCGCCGACGCCGAGTCGATCGTGTAGTTGTGAACGCCGTACGAGACGTCGGCCGCGAGCTGGAAGCCGCCGAGCGGCAAGCGACCGCGAACGCCGAGCTCGAACAAGCTCGAGCTCGTCGAGAAGTCTGTGGTCATGCCGCTCTCGGGCGAGGAGCTGAGACCGAAAGCCATCTGACCCGCCGCGCGCAAGCCGACATGCGCGAGCGCGCCCGTCGAGAAATGCGCCGCAGGAAACCACTCGAGGCCGAGCCGCGCGAACGGCGGCGCCGCGATGTCGTAGGTCGGCAGCGCGCTCAGGTTCTGTCGGTAGTCGAAGTCGCGGCTGAAGCCGCCGAGGCCGAGATCAATCGCGAGCGCCATCGGCCGCTCGCCCTCGCCATCGTCGCCCTCGGGCTCCATTTCCTCTTCGGGCTCTTCCTCTTCCTCTTCTTCTTCTGCGGCCGGCTTGTCGGCACGCGCGATCGGCTCGGGCTCCTCCTCTATAGGGGCGGCGACTTCTTGCTGAGGCCGCCGCGCTTGCCCGACCGCTCCGGAGATCGTGTCCCAAGCTTGCGATCCAGCGCGGCGCGCGAGCGCCGGCGGTTGCGCCGCCTTGATGTCGCCGACCTCGTTCATACCGCCGTCATCGCCCGAGGCGACCGACAGCGTGAGCAGCCAGTTGCGGCCTTGCTTCGAGACGCGGCCCTCGATCCAAGCGTCGATCTCCAGCTCACGCGAGATCGCGACGCGGCCCTCGGCGCTCGACGAATCGGCCTCGAGCTTGTCCGCTGCTTGCTGCACCTCGCGCGTCGAGACGACTTCCACCTCGTCGCCCAGGGCATCGACGACCTGGTCGCGCACCTTCGCGCTCTTCGGGCCATCGAACGGCCGCACGACCGCGCGCTTACTCTGCGCTTGTGCGGCGCTCGCTAGCGCGACCGTGCCTACGAAACCCGCGATTGCAATCGCCCACCCCGTCTGAATCCATCGAGCGCGTTCCCTCACAAAATGCTCCTCGTCCCTCGACAACCAGTGGCGAGCCCGTGCCGAAACCTTCACCCAAAGCAATCGGCCTATCGTTTATGAGCGACCGATTCGTTTCTGCCCGTTGCGAAGTATCCCTGCGCTGGCCAGCGCGAACAAACCGCATCGTTGGGGAGCCTTCGTCCAAAAAAACGCCGTGGAACGCAGGCATCAGGCAGTCGCGTGTACATAGACGTTAGGTATTTTATCGGGCAGTCTTCGGGTCACCTTCAAATGGATGAGGAAAGAGCCAACCTCCTCATCGTGGCCGACGACGATGCCCTGCGCGCAGGGCTCGTGCACGGGTTGGTCGGTCACCGCTACGGCCTGCAAGTCGTCAGCAGCGCAGAAGAAGCGCTCGAGCGGCTCAGCGCGGAGCGACCTCACGCGGTGATCGTGGCGCTCGGTCATGCCGATGCGCTGCGCCTGATCGAGCGCGCGCGCACGTTGTGTGGCCGCTCGAGCGCGCTGATCTCGATCGAGCCTCAAGCAGCAGCACACGGGCTCGCGGACGCGCTGCGGCACGGCGCGGATCAATGCCTTGCCTGGCCGGAGCACGCCGAAGCGCTGGCGTTGATCGTCGAGCGCGCGATCGAGAAGCCCGCGCTCGTGCGCGAGGTCGAGCGCGCGCGCGAGGGCATCCTCGACGGCCTCTCCGTCGGCAAGGTCGAGAGCATCATCGGCGCGCATCCGGTGATGCAGCGGCTCTTGAGCAAGGTCGTGCAGGCCGCGCAGAGCCGCGCGACCGTCCTGATCCACGGCGAGACTGGCACCGGCAAGGAGTTGATCGCAGCCGCCGTCCATCAGTACTCGAAGCGCAAGGACGGGCCGTTCGTAAAGCTCAACTGCGCGGCGCTCGCGGACACCGTCCTCGAGTCGGAGCTGTTCGGCCACGAGAAAGGCGCATTCACGGGCGCGACCGGCCGGCGCAAAGGCCGCTTCGAGCAGGCCGACAACGGCACGCTGTTCCTCGACGAGGTGAGCGAGATCAACCCCGCCGTTCAAGTGAAGCTCTTGCGCTTCCTGCAAGAGCGCGAGTTCGAGCGCGTAGGCGGCAACGACACGGTGCGCGTCGACGTTCGCATCGTGGCTGCAACCAACCGCGATCTCTTGCAGCTGGTCGAAGACAATCGCTTTCGCGAGGACCTCTACTACCGGCTCAACGTGGTGCGGCTCGACGTGCCGCCGCTGCGCGCGCGACCGAGCGACGTCTCGCTCTTGGCGGGCCACTTCTTGCGCCGCTTCGCCGACGAGAACGAAAAAGAGATCCGCGGCTTGAGCCAGCGCGCGACCGACGCGCTGCTGGCGCACCCTTGGCCGGGCAACGTGCGCGAGCTCGAGAACGCCATCGAGCAAGCCGTGGTCTTGTGTGAAGGCGAGACGGTGGATGTCGACGACTTGCCGATCGCACCGGCGCAGCCCTCGGCCGATCCGCTCAAGCTGATGATCCCGGGCGTGTCGATGGCGGAGCTCGAGCGCTACGCCATCATCCGAACGCTCGAGGCGTGCGGCGGCTCGCCGAGCAAAGCCGCCTCGGTGCTGGGCATCAGCCGCCGCACGATCCAATACCGCTTGCACGAGTGGGGCCTAACTCGACCGACGCGGGTGCGCGAAGGCGGCGCGAGCGCAGAGCACGGGGACGGGGACCCCGAGCGTAACGGCCACAGTGACGTCGGTACGGGCGGCGAGCCCGACAGCGAAGGCCGCTCGATGCACGAGATCGATCAAGCTGAAGGCGCGGACGGTCGGATCGACAGCGACGTGGCATAGGCGCACGAGAGCGAGCGTTCTGGCGTAGGATGCGCTCGATGACGCCCGAGGCTTCACTGGCCACGCCGGGCCGTGCACAAACGGCGCATGGCGGGCCACGACCGGTGCTCGAGCTGCGCTCGGTGGTGACCGCGCTGCGCACCGAGCGCGGCACGATTCGTCCCGTCGATCACGTGAGCTTCGCGGTGATGCCCGGCAAGACGCTGGCGCTGGTCGGCGAGTCGGGCTGCGGCAAGAGCGTCACCGCGCTGACGATCCTGCGCCTCTTGCCGAGCGGCACGAGCCAGATCGAACAAGGACAGATCTTGTTCGAAGGCACGGATGTGCTCGCGCTGCGCCCCGACGAGCTGCGCTCGTACCGCGGCAACCGCGCCGCGATGATCTTTCAAGAGCCGATGACGGCGCTCAACCCGGTGAAGACGGTCGGCTCGCAGATCGCCGAGGTGTTTCGGCTGCATCGCAAGGCGTCGAGCAAAGAGGCGTGGACGGGCGCGGTCGCGATGCTGACCAAGGTGCGCATCCCCGATCCCGAAGCGCGCGCGCGGCAGTACCCGCATCAGCTCTCGGGCGGCATGCGTCAGCGCGTGATGATCGCGATGGCCCTCGCCTGCAACCCATCGCTCTTGATCGCGGACGAGCCGACGACCGCGCTCGACGTGACGATCCAAGCGCAGGTGCTCGAGCTGATGCGCACGCTGCAGCGCGAGCTCGGCACCTCGATGCTCTTCATCACTCACGACTTGGGCGTCGTGGCCGAGGTCGCGGACGACGTGGCTGTGATGTACGCCGGGCACATCGTCGAACAAGCGAGCGTGCATGAGCTGTTCAAGGAGCCACTGCACCCGTACACGCTCGGCTTGATGGCCGCGCGCCCCGCGCTGCACGGCAAGCGCCAGAGCCGGCTCACGACGATCGAAGGCCTCGTGCCTGCGCTGCACGCGCTGCCCAAGGGCTGTCGCTTCGTCGATCGCTGCCCGCGCGCCGAGGGCGTCTGCCACGAGCGGGATCCGGAGCTGCTGCCCGTCGCCACTGCGCCGGGACGACTCGTTGCGTGTCATGTCGCGCAACGCGAACAGACCGCACTGGCCGCGGGCGCAGGAGCTACGCCATGAGCGAAGCCGTGCTCGAGCTGAGCGGCGTCACCAAGCACTTCCCTATCTTGGGCGGCGTGCTCAAGCGCGAAATCGGCCGCGTGCAGGCGGTGAGCGACGTGAGCTTCTCGGTCGCGCGCGGCGAGACGCTGGGGCTCGTCGGCGAGTCCGGCTGCGGCAAGTCGACCTTGGCGCGCGCGATCGTGCGCCTGTACGAGCCCGACGCGGGAAGCATCCGGCTGCGCGGTCAAGACTTTCTGGCGCTCGAAGGTGACGCGCTCAAGCGCGAGCGCGCGCACATGCAGATGGTCTTTCAGGATCCGTACGGCTCGCTCAACCCGCGCATGACGGTCGGCAGCATCATCGAAGAGCCGCTCGCGCTGCATAAGCGCGGCGACGCGCGCGAGCGCAACAAGAAGGTGCGGCAGCTGCTCGACCGCGTGGGCTTGCGGGCGGATTCCGCGCAGAGGTTTCCGCACGAGCTGTCGGGCGGGCAGCGCCAGCGCGTCGGCATCGCGCGCGCGATCGCGCTCGAGCCGGCCGTCGTGATCTGCGACGAGCCGGTGTCCGCGCTCGACGTCTCGATCCAATCGCAGGTGTTGAACCTCTTGCGCGATCTGCAGCAAGAGCTCGGCCTTGCGTACGTGTTCATCTCGCACGACCTCGCCGTCGTCAGGCACATCGCCGATCGGGTGGCGGTGATGTACCTCGGCCGCATCGTCGAGCTGGCCGAGACCGAGACGCTGTTCGCGCGCCCCGAGCATCCGTACACGCGCGCGCTCTTGGCATCGGTGCCCGTGCCCGATCCGGAACGCCGCACGCGCTTGGCCGTGCTGCAAGGCGACGTGCCGAGCCCTGCCAACCCACCGAGCGGTTGCCACTTCCACACGCGCTGCCGCTACGTGAAAGACATCTGCAAGCAACAACTGCCCGCGCTCTTGCCGCCGCCTTCGAGCGCGCACGCGCCCGCCGCAACACCGCTCGTCGCGTGCCACCTGGCCATCGCCGGCGAGCTTCCACCGTTCGAAAAGGAACCCGCCGCATGAGTATGCGCACTCTTCTCGCGACCGTTTTCATCTGCCTGATCGCGGCTTGCGGCGACGACGGCAAAGACGGCGACAAGCCGTCCGATACGGGCGGCGGCAAGAAGAAGGTCCTCTACTTCATGCGCCAAGAGGCTTGGAAGAGCCTCGATCCGGTCAAGCAGTTCGACCAGTCGTCGAGCGACATGATGCACAACGTCTACGACTCGCTGCTGAAGTACCACTACTTGAAGCGGCCGTACGAGATGGTGCCGAACCTGCTCACGAAGATGCCGGAGCTGAGCGCCGACGGCCTCACGTACCTGTTCGAGCTGCGCACCGACGTTCGCTTCCACGACGACCCGTGCTTTCCCGGCGGCAAGGGCCGGCTGCTCAACAGCGACGACGTCATCTACTCGCTCAAGCGCTTCGCCGACGCGCGCT